>Ga0210394_10000805_pt1 | contig 57807 bp, 85 predicted proteins | sample IncBWC12MmetaG_FD_160121 | JGI IMG/M metagenome (GOLD analysis project Ga0210394, IMG submission 160121) | Forest soil microbial communities from Barre Woods Harvard Forest LTER site, Petersham, Massachusetts, United States - Inc-BW-C-12-M | ecosystem: Environmental > Terrestrial > Soil >...
GATCTCCGGGAATTCCCTCGTGAGCTCTTTCAGGTCAGGTGAGCCCATGTCTATCCCCCACCGAAGAGAGTCTTGAGCAGGCCGATCACCGAGAGCGACGAGCCGACCAGCGAGAGCGCCTGACCGGACCAACCGAGTCCGTTGTCCGGCGCGGCGGGAGTCCGCGGCGTGACGAACTTCGATGGATTCGCCCGGATCGCACGAACGACCGAAGCGGCGCCGACCGAAACGGCCTGAGCCTGCGGGACGCCGTCCACCGAGTAGAGGTGGTAGGCGTAGTCCGCCGCGACGTCCAGGGCCGCCCCGAGTCTTGACATCAGCGCACCAGCTTCAGTTCTGACTTCGCAGGCTTCCCGACGAGGTCGCAGACGACGTCGGCCCACTGGGCCGCCCGCGTCCCACCCATACAGCGGTTCGCCATGACCCAGTCGATGCAGGCCTTCCCGATCGTCTCGCGCTCGACGGAGGTCAGACTGACCATGTACTTTAGAGCTTCAAGCCACTCGCCGTCCTCGACGACCCCCATCGGCAGCCCGGCGGCCAGGAGCGCCGGATACTCGGCGACCGGCGAGCAGAGCATCGGGTAGCCCGCCGAAGCGTACTCGAGACCCTTCAGGCCGGACTTCGACTCGTTGAAGGTGTTCTTCTCCAGCGGGATGATCCCGAAGTCCGCGGCGACCGCAGCGAGCTCGTCGTGGTAGTCGACAAAGTCGACAGGTTTCTTAAGGTCGATCCACTCGTAGCAGTCAGCCAGGACATCCGGGACGCGCTCGCCGAAGAGCGTGAAGCGGACTTTCCCGGCACGCTCCCGGAGCAGCTCCCGGAGCGCCGGAGCAACGATTGCGAGGTCGTGACGGTGCGTCGCAGAACCCGCCCAGACGATCCGGACGAAGTCCGGGTTCGGGGGGCTCCGACGCGGAGTGACGTTTGCAGTCACCATGTTCGGCAGGACGACGACGCGCTTGCCGGGATGACCGGCGAGGATCAGTCGGCCGAGCGGTTCTGTCGAGACCGTTACGAGGTCGGCGAGCTCGATCATCGCGTGTATCTCAGCCTGCTTCTCCGACGTCCCATAGATGGTCTTCGCCTGATTGTCGTCGGGGATCGCCGAGAGATTGTCGTCGAGATCGTAGACGATCTTGACGCCCTGAGCCTGCGCCTGACGGGCGATCTCGATCAGGATCTCGGCGGTGATCAGCTGGATCCAGAGGATATCGTACCGGAGCGCCTTCGAGACGTCCGGACGGGCCGTCCAGTCGGACATGACCCGACCGCCATCCTTCATCAGGTCCGACGGGATCATCGCTCGGTAGTAGGCGGAGGCCGACTCTCCGGACGGGACAAAGAGGACCTTCGGAACGTCGCCCTTCTGGAAGAGATTCTCGAGGAAGACGTCCTCGGCGGCGTGCCGGAGGTCCAGCAGGTCCGTCATCGATCGGAGCTTCCGGGAGCCCCAGCGGATCGCCAGGATCTTGGCGACCTTGGCGGCTTCCTGGTAGATCTCGACGTGGAAGACCGGCGCGCGGTCCTCGAACTCGATCCGGACGCCGTCGTCGGACGGACGTGGGATCCCTCCGGCCCAGAGTCGCACGGCGACCTCCGGGACCGTTCGGATCATGTCGATGAGCTGCGGTTTCTCCGGCATACCTCTCCCCTCCTTCTTCTTCTACCCCGTATTCTACTGTGCAGTGAGCGTCTTTTCCATCCCCTACTTGATGAAGGTCTTGTAGACCATCCCGGCGCCGACGAGCGCGCCGCCCGCCCAGACGTACCAGGGAACGTTCCCCGGGAGAACGATCGTCGGGGGCGCCGACGGGATCGGGATGGCAGTCAGGTCGGCGATCTGCTTCTGGAGGACCTGCTGCTCCTTCCGGGCGTCCAGGAGGTCGATCGTGTTCTGGATATCGTCTCGGACCGCCAGGACGACGGCTCCGGCGGGGTCGGTCCGGTCGATCTGGTACGGGAACTGGACGCCCAGGACAGGAAGCATCTGCGTGACGAACTGGTTCATCAGAGCCGTCAGCTGGTCCTGGAAGGTCAGGCGCAGGTTGTCGTCGGTCGTGATCCAGCCGGGCTCGCGGGTGTCCCAGGCGGCCATGTTCGCGATCATGCTCTGGTGCGTCGCCTCGGTTGACTTCGCGGCAGCCTGGACGGTCGCGAGCGTCACGGCCGGATCCGGCGCGGCCGGGACGGTCGACGGGTCTGGCACCGGAGCCGGAGCGGACGGATCGGTCGCATCCTGGCCGAGGCCGCCCGGGCTGTGGTACCGGGCCGACGCTCGGCGGACGAGGATCCGGGCGCGATCGTCCGGGATCCCGCGGGCCAGGAGGTCCTGGAAGACCGAGTCCATAGCGCCCGTCTTGTCGACCATCTGCGTCGCCGACAGGCCGGACCCGGAGCGGACCCGGGCGGCGGCCCCGTGGACGAGGCTCCGGGCGCTCGTCTCGTCCATGCCGTTCACGATCAGGTTCGCGATGACCGGCTCGGTCGCGAAGGACGTCCGGTCGACGACCGGGTGCGCGTGCATCCCGTCCGGGATCAGCGTCGCGGACCTCCAGCCCTCGCGGTGGTAGCCGGGCTCGATCCCGTGCATCCCGTCCGGGATCAACGTCGCGACGTTGACGTACCGGATCGGATCCTGGATGAACCGGACGCGGGCGCGCGGGGAGGTCGTTCTCATGGTCTCATCCTTTCGCGTAGTAGTAGCTGCCGAAGAGCATCGCGGCAATCGCCGTGCCGATCGCCAGTGTCGGCAAGCCGGACACGTCGGTCAGGTTCCCGGACGGGCCGATCGCCGTGATGGGGGTCACGCCCCCGACCGGGGTGATAAGCACGCCGTTTGCCGTTGCGTTCTGGATCAGGGCGGACTTCGCGGCGAGCGCCTGGGAATCCTGTGTGATCTGCGCTTCGTTCGCCTGGATCTGCGCCAGATTCTTCGCGGAGGTCGTGTTGATCTTCGCGCTCCAGATCGAGCCGACGGCGCCTGCGATGGCGCCGACGAGTCCCGAGATTCCGCCGATATCAGACTGGCCGAGCCCGGAAGATTTTGCTTCCTTGAAGGCTGCGATGTCGACGACCTGCCGGGCGAAAGCCCGGACGGCCGGGAAGAGCGCCGGACCGGGAGCGTCGGTCAGGCCGCGAGAGACGTCCCTGTTGACGATGTCCGTGAACTGCTCTTTGGTCAGGCCGCCGTTCAGGATCGCCCACGCGATCGACGGCGAGGTCATATCCGAGGCGAAGGCCGCCGCCAGCGCCTGGGCGTAGGCAACATCCGCGTCCATCAGCGCTTCTTTCCGCCCGCCGCGAGCGCCACGGCGCCGCCGACACCCAGTAGAGCCAGGAGCCAGCCGCTCGACGCCGGAGCCGGTGTCGTGCTGAGCGCCGCATTGACGGTCGCGCTCGCGACAGCCTGATCGACCGCCTGCTGCGTCTGCTGGGCGACGGCGACTGCGGCCGGAGTCGGCTGAAGCTGTCCGGCGGCGGCCTGCTGGAGTAGGGCGGTCTTCTGGTCGAGCGTCAGTGCGGCCCACTTGTCCGGCGTGTATCCAGCCGCCAGGAAGGCCGTCTGGTTCGCAGTGTAGACGGAGTCGGCCTGCTGATTGACCTGAACGGTCTGGTCGGCGACCTGCTGGTTCAGGACATCAGCTTGATGCTGGTTTGACGCGGCGGCGGCAGCGGCGGGGTCTTCTTCTGGCCGATCGCGATTGCCGTGTCGACGACAGAGGCGACGGCGGTCGAGACGCCGAGCGTGAAGGGTCCGAGGACCGTCCCGAGGATCGAGATGACCATCGGGCCCGTCTTCCCGAGCCGCGTGAAGATGTTCGTGACGTTCGGACCGCGGTTCACCAGGAAGAGCCGCTCCTGGCCGGTCGTCGGATGCGTCGCGACCAGCCAGTACCAGGGGTCCGCCATGATTCCGAACATCTTCTGGACCGCGTCGAGCACGTTGTCGGAGGCGAGGACCCAAACGCCGCCGTCAACCGGCTCCAGGAATCCGTCCGGGAGCGCTTGATAGCCCTTCCAGGTGAACGGATCCCAGATCCGGGACGTCGCAGCCGGGCCGTGCTGATTGGCCGCCGCCTTGGCGATGGCGTACTGCATCATGACCGGATCGTTGACGCTGGTCAGGCTAGTGACCGGCGTCGTCTGGTCGACACCGGAAGGGAGGGGGGCGTAGAGCGCCGTCGAGTCCGACGATCCGGCGGCCCGCATCGCAGCGGCGCGGGCGTCGAACGTGGCCTGACCGTCCGTTGTGACGTTCCATCCGATCTGCGAGACGCCGCTGGCGAATCCCGAAGACCGGGCGACGCTCGACCAGACCTCCTCGATCCCGTCGATCCAGCGCTTCAGGCCGTCGAACGGATTCGACATGTCGATGTTCGTCCAGGTCCCCGCCATCCAGCAAATTCCGCCAGCTCGGGGAGTACCGGACATCTGTGCCGTTCCGTCGGCGAGGTAGCGGACGGAGCAGGGGCTCAGGGAGCTTGGCCCGATGATCGGGCCTCCGCCGAGCTTACCGGCGGTCGGGTCGAGAGCGGTTGTGAAGGCTCCGAGGCCTGGACGTCGGACGTACCGGATCACCGACGCTTTCCTCCCATCGACATCGCCGCGGCGGCGACGCCGCCCGCACCGAGCAGCCAGAAGAGTCCGCTGTTATCCGGAGCTGCGGAGGTCGCTGGAGTGGTCGTGGGGACTGCGGCCGGAGTCGGCACACCCGCCGCCGCGACGGTCGCCGCGGCCTGAGTCAGGAGCGCGAGGACCTGACCCCGCGGCATCGCCATGACCTGCGCACGCATCGAGTCCGGGATCGAGATGAATCCGGTTGTGGTCCGGACCCGCAGGCCGGTCCCGACGCCGTCGGCCGAAATCTCGAAGCGGTCGCCGGGCTGCGTGCCGGAAGCGACGAGCGATGAGACCTGCGTGATGTCGACCGGGTAGTTCGTGATCGTCTGACCCTCGACGGTCAGCGTGTAGCCGGTCGCCGTCGGCAGGCCCGCGGTTTCGTCCGTCCCGGTCGTGTACGGACCCGTCGGCGCCGGTGCGGAGGCCGGTGACGCGGCGTCGGCTGCCGCTGAAGCCGCCGCCGCGTTCGGGTCGGCCGGTGCGGCGGCGTTCGGGTCGGTCGGCGGAGGCTGCTGGACGTAGTTCACGGGAACCGGCGGCGTGTACGTCGACGGATCCACGGACTGCGCCGGGTAGGGCATCGGGGCGGGCTGCGCGACTGGCACCGGGGTCGACGCGGACGGGTCCGCCTGAGCCGGAGCGGGGGCTGGCGGAGCCGCCGCTGCAGCTGCCGTCGCGGCGGATACCGGCGGGCCTCCATGGTGCTTCTTCTTGGCGGTCAGGGCGTGCAGGCCCGGGTCGATCTTCTTGAAGGTCTTGAAGATCCGACTGTGGAACCGCATGAGCTTCTTGAAGAAGCTGCGACCGAGGCCGTCGCCGAGTCCGCTACCGGAGGCAGCATCGCGGGAGGCTTGATGGACATTCTCCCTGAGTGCGTCCGCGAGCGCCGCCTCTGGATCCCGCTGACTGAGGATCCAGTGGACCGCCTTGTGCGAGTCCGGATGCTGGAGCTCGTCGGCGACAAGCGCGCGGGACCTCGGCGAGAGACGCCGGAAGTTCTCCGTCTCCGGTGCGCCGAGGCCGTAGCCGGGTGCTGCGTAGACTCGCATCGGACCCTCCGCTTTGTCAGATCGGGATCGCCTTCAGGGCGACCGGCACGAGACCGAGCGCGATCTTGCCGATGTCCTCGACGATGGTCAGGAATACCGAGGGGACCTCGTCGACGATGTCCTTCACGATCGCGTCGGCCTCCTCCTTGATCCCCTGGCGCCAAAGGTCGACCTCAAGCTTCAGGTCGGCCTTCGCGTCCGGGTCGGACGTGATCGCGTACAGGACGAGCGACTTCGCCGCCTGAATGCTCGCGTCCTCGAGGAAGGCGAGCGCGTTCGGGTGCGCCGTGAAGAAGCCGGTCGCGGCGGCCCCTAGGGCAGCCTTCGCGTCGGCCAGGATCGAGGCGCCGATCGCGGACCAGTCGAGGCCGGACGGCGCGGGCGCCGGGGCCGGAGCGGGCGCGGGATTCGTTGGACCCATAGGGATCTCCTTCGTCCTTCAGGACTTACCGGTGAACCGACGTGAATAAGGTAAGGTGGCCGCTCACCTCGCCGTTCCAGGCCCGGAGCGTTCCCGCGGACATCTTCGGGTCGCTGGCAATGTACGCCTGGAACTGCGCCATGATCGCCTGCTCCTCGGCAGGGTCGACGGTCCGGGGATCCGCCTTGATCTTCGTCGCGTGCGCGTCGAGCGCGGCCTGCGTGATAACCGGCGTCTTCCCGGCCGCGACGTCCGCGGCAATGTACTTCGCCATGTCCTTCAGGATCAGCGTCTCGCCAGTCTGGAAGTCCGCCAGCGTCTTCGCGTCGATCGCGGAGCAGCTGGCACCCAGGAGCAGGATCCCGATCAGGATGACCTGCGCGGCGTTCTTGAGCACGGTCCGGCCGGTCGTGTAGCCGAGGACCGACAGCAGGGAGGTTGCCATACCCGCGATCTGGACAGCCTTGCTGTTGCTTGGCAGGCCGGACGCCATGACGAAACCGGCCAGGGTCGTGATGAGATGCAGCCAGAATTCAGACGTCCGCCAGCCCGGCGTGACCGGAGTCGCCGGAGCGGGGCCGCTGGACTGTACGACACCCTGAGTCTCGTCCACCATATCAATCCTCCTTAGTATCGCCGCACCGCCCCAGGCTTTCCGACCGTACTCGCCGTTCACCGGATCAGAACCGCCCGGCTAGGGGACGGGCGGTCGTCCGATTATACTAGTCCGGCTCGCCGGACTGAAGGCGTTTCCGCGTCTCGACCTTCTTCTCGAGTCGGTCGATCATCAGGTCGAGCTTCTTCATGGCCTGCTCCTTCTCGGCCTCCGTGACCTTCGGGTCGTCGCAGAGCTCGACGAGCCTCTGAGCCTCGACACCGAGCTCATGTCGTGAAATCGCCGAGTTGAAACAGAGCATCCGGGCCGTTCTCTTCGTGACGACACCCATCACTTACCTCCGGACTTTGACCGTTCCATCTGGACACGAGCGACGCGAAGCATCGCAAGGATCTCCTCGGACTCGGCGGCTTTTGCCGCGTTGCAGGCCTTCAGGTCCTCGTACAGTTTATTGACCCAGCCGAGCGCGACGCCGCAGATCGCGCTCATCGCGCCGACGAGTGCCAGGATGATGACCCAGGCTAGAGCGCTGATCCCACCGGACGGCGGCTCGACGTCCGACGCCGTCAGTATCGACAACAGAAGGTTCACCCTGCCTCCTTGCCCCGGTCTGATCTCTATATTATAGGACATTTCTCATAGGAAGAAAGCGGTGCGTTTCGGAGAGACGGGCGGCGTCGGAGGGGGCGGGACCGTCCCGAAGGTCGTCACGAGGACCGCGGGCGGGTAGGCGCCGTCATCCTTCCAGATTCGGATGCCGCCGGACGCGCCGGGGCCTCCGTTCACCTGCGGGAAGGTCGCCTGACTGCCGCCGCCCCCGCCACCGCCTCCCGGTCCGCCGCCCGGGCTCCCGTCGAGGTGCGCGTTCTGGGGACTCCCGTCTCCGCCTGCTCCAGCCTGCGTGCCATTGACGCCGCCTGACGGGTAGGCGCCAGCAACGCCTGGAGCCGTCGGACTGCCCGAGGAGCCTCCGCCGCCACCGGCACCCGGAGTCGACGGGACCGAAGTCGCGCCCGGGCCGCCGTCGAACAGGATCGTACCGACGCCTCCCGTACCTCCGGCGCCGGGCGTGGCGAACCCGGCATTCCCGCCGCCGTTCGCCTGGATCCCGTTCGGCAGGGTGCCGGTTCCGAAGATAGACTCACGCGGGAAGGCGTTCTGGCCGGTCCGGATGAAGTAGACATTCCCCATGATGACGGCGATGACAGCGCGGGCGTACTCGCCGCCACCTCCTCCGCCTCCGATGTCAGTCGGGTCGCCGAGGCGTCCAGTGCCGCCCGCACCCCAAGCCTCGACGAGGGCGTTCCCCGTGAAGGTTGCAGTCCAGGTCGTGTCGGGCATGGTCTACCTACCTCAGGTCACGACGACGGTCAGGTTCGCACCGGCCGAGATCGAGCCGACCTGCGTGATCGATATTGCCAGGGCATGATCGGAGTCGACGAGCGTCGACGAGAAGACGAGGTCGCCAACGAGATTGCCGCTCGCGATCGTCAGTGTCCCGAGCGTCGAGACCGTCGAACCGTCGGATCGCTTGATGAGCAGGATGTCGATCGTAATGTCCGTACCGGCCGGAGCGCTCTTGACCTGACCGGTCGCCTTCGTGACTGAATCGCCCTGGCCCGGCAGCCATGGGATCAGAGCGTTGTCGGTCGTGTCGAGATTCCCCTGGAACGTGAAGGCGTACCGGACGACCAGTGGAATTGGGATTCCGCCCGACCCGCCGCCGCCACCACCGCTAGCCATGCGTACCTCTTTCTTTCTCGTTCGGACTCAGGTCGGAATCGGGGCCAGCCACGTGACCGCCAGCATCGGAGACCAGCGGAAGTAGCCGGGGTCGTTCTCGACGAAGAGTCCGTATGCCGCATCGGCCTGAGACTCCAGCAGGAAGAAGTCCCCGACGTTCGCCTGGACGAGACCCTGTGCGAAGAAGGTCAAGCCGGTCTGCGCGAGCGGCAGGCCGCGCCGGTTCGTGAAGGCCGTAAACCAGCCGCCGGGACCTCCCTCGTGGACCGGGATCCCGTTCTGGTCGACCTGACAGCCGAACTCCTCTCCGAGACTTATGGTCTCGTCGAAGCTGACGTTCCCGAAGACGTAGTAGATCCCCGTCTTCGTGATGTTGACCTTCGTCGGGTCCGCGACCAGATCGACCATCCCGCTCGAGGCCCCGTAGACGATCGTGTCGAAGTAGGTCGCGTTACCCTGGCCTCGCGGCAGGTTGCTGATGTTCGGCATGTTCGCCGGATTTGCCAGCCGGACGCAGACCGACGGTCCGAAGACGAACGGGCTGCCGCCCCCGCCACCCCCGCCACCGCCACCGCCGCCAGCCATCGGTCACGCTAACCCTGGATGATGCCACGGATCATCGTGCAGCGGATGTCGTGCGCGCCGCCGAAGTCCCCTTTCGCGAGCTGGGCTCGAACGGTGACGAGGGTTCCCTCTGAAGTCCCGAGAAGCGCCGCGAAGTGCGTTCCTTCCGCCAGCGCCTGACAGTACCGCGTCGAGGCGGACGGATTGACGTCCCCGGCGGCCCCCATATCCGCGGCCTGCTCAGGTCCGGTCACGTCGTCGATCCCGAGCCCGATGAAAGCCGTCGTGCCGGAGACGCTCTGCAGGACGTAGATACCCTCCAGGTCGACAGCGTCCTCGCCGTTCGCGATGAAGTTGACTCGGCTGCCGACGCCTCCGTTCAGCTCGATGAACGGATTCGTGTTCAACGCGTAGGTGACCTCACCCGCGCCGTCATTGTAGGCCGGATTCGCCAGGATCGACAGCGACAGGCGATTGTACCAGTTGACGATCCACCGGTTCGCGTCGCTCGACTCGAACTGCGGCGTCGCGTTTATGCGGACCCAGCCGACGAAGCGCCAGTTGAGCGCGTTCCCGGAGATCCCGAGGTACCGGACGCCGTTCACGGTCGACGGCAGCGACGCCGACAGGCGGATCGACGACGGCGAGAACGTCGCCTTCGCGTTCGAGACGTAGACGTAGTAGAGCGTGTTCGCCGCGGGGGCTGACCCTGCGTCGGCGCCCGCGCCCGTGATCAGGTGATCGGCGATACCTCTCTGGAGACCGACACCGCCGCCGGGAATGACGACGGTCTGGCCGTTCACGACGACCTTGTTGCCGTTGTACTGCAGGAGCTGCAGCGTCGATGTGACGCCGCTCCCGAGATTGATATTGGCGAGGCGCGCCTGAAAGAGCGTCGCCGGGGACTGATTCCCGATCCCTCCGTCGGCCATACTATGCGATCTCCACGGTCCAGGAAACGCCGTCGTCGGCGTCGTCGGCATCGATCCAGATTGCCGAAACGTCCGTCAGGGCCAGCTCGACGAAGGCGCCGGGCTCGAGAGGCGTCGCCTTCGCGTGGTTCTGGGCGTCCGCGGCGGACGGTCCGACGTAGATGTTACCATTGTTCGTGATGAGCGCCCGGACGAAGATCTGGAATCCGTTCGGGACGGCCTGGGCCTGAAGCTGCGCGGCGGTGCCCGGGACCGCGACGACCTGCTGATTGACTGCAAAAGTCGGCTGGTTCGGCGGCGCACCGCCCCCGCCCCCACCGCCCGTCACGGGCAGGGGATTCAACGGACCGATCGGGATGCCGTTCTCGTCGTGCAGGACCGACGGCCAGAGGTTCGGGTTCAGTGGCGCGGGCATCGTGTCTCCTTCTTAACCACTAAGCCTCGAAGTCGCCGGTCTCCCACTCCGACGAGCCGCCCTTCGCGGAGGCCCAGTAGTAGTAGAAGCCGAAGACGCCGCGGACCGTCACGTCGACACCGGAGCGGTTCTCGATCAGCCCCTGGAACTGGCAGCGTCCGCGCAGGGCGAACTGCAGGCCCGCCTCAAAGAAGTTCAGGGGCGTTCCGACGCCCGGCCAGACCGTCGTCCGGCCGAACTGGATCGCGTGGCTCGTCCCGTACGAGGTCGGGTTCTGGTCGTCCCAGACCGGAATGATGTTCTTCGAGGGCGCGGCGATGCCCTTCTGGCCGAGCTGGAACCAGAACTCGAGCTGCGAGTTGAGCAGCGGCGCGATCGGCGCGACGTCGAGACCGAGGAAGGACGCCACGCCACGCTGCCGGTCGGCGATCTCGCGGTCGAACACGAGCGCGATCGACCCGGCCGGGATGATGAGCGACGAGCGGACCTTGATCAGCGGCTTCGAGAACCAGGGCGGCTGATTGAAGGCCGGGAACTTGACGAAGCAGACCCGGGGCTTCGCACAGGGATCCGGCTGCGGCGGGCAGGACGGATCGTAGACGACGTCGTACGGACGCGGCTCGCCCTGTCCGGCGTCGCGCCAACCCTCGTTGTGGTACTGCTCGTGGTCCGGGCCGCCCATGCCGCCTCCGCGAGGGGGCGGGCGCGGCGGGTCCGGGGGACGTCCCGGAGGACGTCCCGGGGGTCTCTTAGCTGACATACGAGATCTTTCTCCCCGCGAAGACGGCCTTGATCGTGTTGTCGGCGTTCGAGATGTCGGTCAGGTCGAGCTGGACTTTCGTGGATCTACGGATCAGCCAGGACGAGGCCCAGCGGGCGGGCCAGATGCCGCCTGAGCCCAGGAATCCGCCCGCGCCGTCCGGCATCTCGGCGTGTCCGCCGAACAGAAGGTCCCGATGGACATCGGCGCCGGTCAGGGCCCGGTCGTTCTGGCCGTCCCGGATCAGGCAGCGGAACTGACCGGTCGACTGCTGCGAGAGCTTGAAGCACTCGAAGTCGGAGTTGTCCGGGATCGTCATGAAGAAGATGTTCTTCTGGAGCGCCGTCAGGACGACGGGCTCGTCGGTCGTCTGGAAGTAGGCGTAGGTCCGCTCGCGCCGGTCGACGTACTTCCAGACCTCCTCCTTGATAGCTCCGGCGGGCGCCATATTCGGATAGAACTTGATGCCGCCCAGGACGAACTCGACGAAGCGGGCGTTCGAGAGGTCGTTGTTGTAGAGCGTCAGGTTGAGCGACTGGACCGGCGGGATGAAGATCGTCTCCGGCAGGACGTACGGCTGGGAGGCGTTCCCGGACAGCGCGAGCAGGGGGACGACACGATTCGAGAACTGGATCCGCTTCCCGGGATGCTCGAGCAGGAAGTCGATGTCGTAGGTCTGGAGCAGCGCACCCGGCTGGGTCGGGTCATCGGCGGGCGCGTAGACGTTGCACTTGACGTAGAAGGCCTCGATCGGGCCGTCGTACTGCGCCGTCAGCGGGAAGGGGCCCGCCCGACCGCCTGCCGGAATCGAGATGATCTGGTTCGGCTTCGAGACGGTCAGCTCGAACGGCTGAACCCAGTCCTTCGCTGGGTTCATGTAGATCTGACCGGTGTCTTTGTCTTTGAGGAATGTCGGGACCTGACTCCAGGCCATTGTAGTCTCCTTCCGAGCTAACTCAGCAGGGAAGCGGACCGCGCACAGTGCGGGCGCTAAAGTGCCATTGCTATCGGATTCGATTTCACGTTCATGTCACGCATCAGGGCGCTGTACTTCAATCCAACCTCGAAGCGTCCCATTCGACGACCGACGAGTTGCTTCTCGGAGTAGTACTTAATTCCGAGGTCAGCTTGCTTCCGTTTCACGATTAGGTACGGACGCGTCAGCATGAGAAACTTGACAGCGTCGCGATCAACGAACCGAAGAGTCCAGGATGGAACTCGCTTACAGCCGTCGCCACCGCTTTCACCCTTCGAATAGATGGTGCCCCCGAAGGCACGTCTCAGAAACTCCAGTGAAGCGTAGATCGTATTTACAACATTCACGCTCAACTGAGTTGACGATCCGCTCGCAGTGATAGAAACGGACCCCTCAGCGTCGAAGAATCCCGCGGCGTAAGCTTCGTCTGCGAATCCATCCGGCGTCGGAAGGTCGAGCCTTTTCTTCATCTCTGAGAGGCGAACCCTAATCGTCTCGCGAGCTGCGAGCTCAACGGGAGACATGTAACGAAACCGACGCTCTTTCCTTTTAAGAAGGAGGATTGCAAGATTGACCTGCTCTGTTTTTATGGATAGGAAATTTTTTACAGTCTCTAGAAAGTTCTCAGCCCTAGACGCAGAGCAGACCCACTGCCACCCGGGTTTTCTATTTTTCCTAGGGTCAGCAGCCTTTACGACCCATCCTCCGAACCTGGAGAGCAGCCACTCTAAAGACTCTCGATTTGTTCCGCTGACGCGGACTCCAAGCCGGTAGATGGATCCATGTTCAACGGTGATGTACACTGAGCCATCACCGTCGAAAAATCCAGCTGCGTACTTCTTTTCGTTTACGTCCATCAAGGAGTGTTCCCTTTTCAGGGAACACTCGAAGTTGCACGTTGCTTGTAACGTGTTCTCTACAAAGGCTTTAGACGCCTTTGTATAGGATCCCTCTCATGAACCAACGAAACAGCAGGTTGCCGGTCGTCCCGGCGAGCCCGCTCGGCCAGCTGATCTTGACGGAGTACGGCTCCGTCGCGTTGATGTGCAGCGCGCGTCCACCGATGTCGAACCGGTAGATGTTGTCGCTGACGCCCCAGCCGATGTGCGGCGCGTCGGTGACGGCCTGCCCCTCGGTGTCGACACCGGCGGGCACGTCCTCGATCGGGATCGTCAGGAAGGTCGTGTCCTGGCCGAAGACGACCTGGGCGACGCCCGCGGCTTCGACGAGCGTGTAGTTGCCGATCGACAGGAGCTTGGACGACGGGCTGCCCCAGATGCGGCAGTTATACCCGAAGACGTCGAAGCTCAAAGGCGTTCCCAGAGACCCGGCCTGGGTCTGGTTGGAATAGAGGAACGTCTTCACCGTCAGCGCGTCGTTCAGCACCTGACCGACGGGCTTCTGGTACAGCGTGAACTCGCGGTTCGGCGCCGAGGCCAGAATGATCTCCGAGTCGTACAAGGGCTGCTTGTACGACCGCACGATCGCCGCGGGCACGCCCTGCGTGATCTTGTAATCAGGCTGTTACTTTTGTGACCAGTGACCTCACTGGCGGGCGGAGCTCTTCGGCTCCACCTCTCGCGGTTCACTTCCCGCGAGTTCAGACTGTCGCACGCCCGTTTCCGGGCTCCTCTCGCTCAGTCGTTCAGCGTTCCCAGTGCCGCGCAGATTCAACTTGGCGCACTCCAAGTAGAGCTGCTTGCGGTACGCGCGTTCCCCGGGAGAGAGCTTCGAGCAATCACGGCGGGTGGAGAACGACCTCATCCGACTCCTGAGTTCGAACACCAGTTCCGCCTGCCGCGCCTTGATGACAAGGTACGGATAGATCACCCGAAGAACCTCTTCGGCGCGCTGATTACGGAAACAGAGACGGTAGACAGGCTTCTGTCCTTTGACCACTCTCCGACGATCGACCGTGATTCTTTCGATCAGATGTCCGATCCGGAATTTCACCCAGTCGATCAATTGGAGGTTCGTGTTCGTGATCTCGAGCGCACCGACGTAGTGCTCATACCCGAGACCGCGGGAACGAAGTTCGACAATCGTCACGGCTCCGTCGCCGTCGATCATCCCGGCCAGATACGCCTTCTCGGTTTCCGTCAGCATAGGATTCGCCCTTGTTGGCCTCTCAGCTTCCAAGTCTATCAGAGAGGATTTTACAACCCCAATACAATTTAGGGTTGAACTACCGTGACCCCCTGCGCCGAGGGGTCCGCCGCCGCCGCGGCGGCTGCCTGTCCCATGTTCATGATATCCACCTTTCGGTCTCACGCCACTTCCGGCCGGGACTCTCGTCCACGAAATGCCGACGGGGGGCTGGCGTCCGTAGCCCACTCCCCGCGGATCGCTCGCTCGGAGCGCCCCGCGGGGAGGCACCGGAGACTCGCGCCTCCGGTGCTCCCTTGGATCGCTTGGACTAGAACCGCTCGGACATGCCCCGACGCGAGAACTCGTCGTCCCCGCTGTCGTGACCCATTCCGGCGTTGGCGTTCTCGGTGTTGACCTGGGTGAGGTACGCCCCCATCCCACCGTTCGCCTGCTGCGTGTTGAACTGGGTCAGGTACGCCTCGGAACCGGCCGGACGCAGGTACGAGATCCCGGCGGGCTGCAGGTACGTCGACATCCCCTCGGAACCCGCGCTGCGCAGGTAGCCGTGGACGCCGCCGCCCTTGAGCTCCTTGAGGACCTCCGCCTCGATCGCCTTCCGGAAGGCGTCGGTCTCCGGCGAGCCGGAGAGCGTCGGGATGAACTGCTGGGCCGGAGTGCCCGCGACCGCGAGCGAGAGCCCCTGCCAGAGGGTCGCGAATAGACCGCCGGTCAGGACCCGGGCCGTCAGCTTCGGATTCTTCAGGAGGACGGACGCGCCGGTCAGGAGCGCCGTCGAGAGCAGGGTCGAGCCGACCTGGACGAACGGGGCCGTCCCGGCCGTGGCGGGCATCCAGGGCTGCACGTACAGCCACTTGCTCAGACCCATCGAGCCTCCGAAGCCGATGCCCATCTGGAACAGCGTCTCGAGCGTGTCCATCGAGAAGGCTGACATCAGGGCGTTCTTGATCGCCGCGACGGGGTCGCTGGACAACCGGTACGAGACCGCCGGGTTCCGACGGACACGACCGTAGCTCCGACGGGACTTACGGCTCCGACGGTGCCGACGCGGATTCGACACGACGACGGGGTTCGCGTGAACCCGACGCCGACGGCTCCGGCGGTAGCGCTTCGGGAAGCTGAACGCGCGGATCTGACCGCGACGCGAGCCGCGCCGACGGCGCTTCGCGTACTTGGTGATCTTGCGCCAGCGGCGGCCGACCTTGATGTGGCCGCTGGGATTGCGATGACGACGCCGGGACGACCGGCGAGTCTTCATGAAATGCCCCTTGGCATTTCGACGCCGCCCTGCCCGACGGCGCGTACGGGTGCGTGCCATCCGAATCTCCTTGCCCGTCGTGCGGGCGGTTCTGGAACGAGAACGTCTCCGACGGGAAGCGACAGGCTTCCTGCCGGTTTTGCCCGGGTTCATGAAAACGAGTGCTCCGATCATGCTTCTACCCTCGCATCCAGTCGCCGACCTTCTGGCCGGGGCCCATGACCTTGATGATCGCCTTGCCGGACGGCGAGGCGAGGACCGGAACCGACTTCTTCCATTTGTGCCGGTACATGTGCGGGCCTTTCTTCGAGCCCTTCGGAGGACGGTACATGTCCTCCGGCGAGTCGCCGTAGTGCGTCATCGCGACGACAGCGTCGACCTTGTTCGGCGAGCCGAGCGGCAGATGCTTCCAGACGACGCAACGCGTGCCGCGGTCGGAGGCCTTCTGGAGCCGGGCCGCCTGCTGGCACTGCTTGATCAAATCTCGGTCGCCGATCCTGCGCGCGAGCTCCATCGCCTGCGCGACGGTCATCTTCGTGCCGGGTGTGGGGAGACGGAGCGTGCCTGGGTTCTGCAGCGCACGAGACGCCTCGGCGGAGACCTTCATGGAGGCCTTGTACGCCGCACGAGGACCGTACATTCTCACGACCTCGGCCTTCCCCATCGCCTTACCGGCCATCGACGCGCGCGTCGGCCCCGGAACGAAGGTTCGACCGAACGATGTCGCCGCTCTTGCGGACTTCAGAATCCGACCGGATTCCTTGCGGTTCAACGGATTCGCCCCGACCGGCACGCCGAGCCTGCGCCTCCGCTGCGTCGTCCCGCCACGACGTCCGGCGTCCGTGTCGAGCCACTGTCGCTCGAGGGCGCGCTTCGCGGAGTCCGCCAGCGTGACCCATGGGAAGCGCGCATACTGCGCGGCGGTCGCCTCCGGGTAGCCGACGAAGCCGAGCAGCCAGAGGCGCTTCTGGCCGGACATCCGGTCCCACTGGACCGAGACCGGTGGATTCGCCATCAGGCCAATCGTCTGGAGGAGCGGGTTCGGAAGAACGTGTCCGTGCTTCGGATTCCTGCAGACCGGGTTTGAGCAGGGATTCTTCCGTAGCCCGAGCTCCATCTCGGCTGTCCGGTGGATGATCTTATGGCCGACTCGCTTGTACGGCTGCTCGCCGAAGAGAGCGACCGCTGAACCCATGCCGACCGAGACTCCGGCGGCCTCGGCGGCGGCTTCGCGGTTGAATGGCTTCACGCGGCGCGAGATGTCCTGGTAGCGACGAGCGACGCGTGCGGCCTTGGCGACCTCGCCACGGTTCAGCGGGTTCATCCGAGACCGTCCGATCCCGTACGCCTTCAGGAACTTCATCGCCTCGCCGCGTCCGTTCGCCGTGTAGACCGCGTTACCCTGGTGGTAGTCGGCGTACGGGCCGTGTCCGGACGCTTTGAAGAAGCGGTAGCGCGTCACGCCGTCGCCGGGCGCCCAGGTCGCGACAGACAGATTGAAGAGCGAGGCGGCGCGCTCCATCGCGTTCAGCTGACGCTTCGGATTGTTGAACGTGTAGATGTTCTTCCGGACACGACCTGGATTCTCGTGCGCCGAACGCGGCGGCGAGAGGTCGACCGTCGTGAAGGTCTCGTGCGGGTACTCGCGCATGACCTTCGGGACGTCGTAGACGGACTTCGCGTACAGCGGCTCGAAGGACCTGGACTTCGGGATCAGCTTGTACCGGTAGCCCTTCTCGAACATCCCCATGTCCATCTCGAACTCGGACGATGCGCCCTTGCGCGCGACGGTCGAGGACATCCCGCGGCTCGTCGGCCGGACGAGTAGGTGATCCCAGTTGCCGAGCTCAGCCTCTCCCTCGAAGGAGTCCCGGAATGTCCGGGCCGCCATCTCGCGCGTCGCCTTGTTGAATATCGTGTCGATCTTCGGCGGGAGCGAGCCGCGCTCGGAGCTCTGGACGAATTCGCGGATGTACTTCTTCGCGCCGGACTCCATCAGGTACATGAAGAGCTTGACGGCCTTTTCGCGGTCGTAGACGCCCTTCCGGCGCTTCAGCATCAGGTTCTTCACGATCGGAACGTACTGCTGCCGGTGCAGGTCCGCGTCGTTCTCGATGTACAGCTCGAGTTCGCGCGCCGCGTCGGCGTTGGCCGGACCGGACGGAGGATTGTTGAAGGTGTAGATGTTCCGGCGAACCGTGCCGCGGGGATTCGAACGTGCCGAGCCGCGGGGATAGATCTCCTCGGTGATACCCATCACGTACGCCATCGCCACCGAGATCTTCATGCCGACTCGAGCGCCCATGATGTCTAGGTAGATGAAGTAGATCCGACCGGTCTTATTGGCGAGCGCCTGACCACGCTCGGCGCACTTCCGGATCGCCTCCGCGCCGACGCCGGTCGCGCGCTTCGTGTAGACGACCTCTCCGGTCGTCTTGTCGACCAGGATGAAGGACGGCGGATTCTTCGCGGCTCTCATCGGCGCCTCCGCATCGAGACATGCGTCCGAGGGACCGGATTCCGACGGACGGCTGACGCAGCGCGCGTCTCGCGCCGGGAGAACCAGACGCCGATCATGGCTGAGACCGCGGCGCCTGCGACCATGCCGACGACGACCATCGGCAGGACGTCGTTGACGAGCATGTTCTCGATGACCGGCGCCATCGACGCCGTCGCCGCGTCGGTGATCGACGTGGTCACGTCGCCGAGGCCGGGTCTCCGGATGTAGGTGATCTGGCTCATTCTCGTTGACTAGCGGCTACGGCGCCGACCGGCCGTGCCGGGGCGCTGCTTGTGCATGACGTAATAGGTCCCGGCGCCGATGATCCCGAAGAAGGCCAGCGTGACCGGGTTCAGGTACCAGGGGACGGTTCCGGGCGCGAGAACCGTCTTCCCGGCGAGCTTGTTCGTCGCGGCGATGACGGACTGCATGAGCGAGGACTGCATCGCGGCGGGCGCGATCGTCCCCGCCGCCGTGAAGGCCGAGGCGATCGAGGTCCAGACCGAGCCGCCCGCGGAGGCCGCGGCGGCGGCAGTCGGCGAGGAGGAGGCCGCGGGCGTCGGGACAGGCGCGAGCTGGTTCGACGTGACCGCGGTCGACATGATCGAGGCCGAGGACGCGGCGGGCGCCGGAGCGGGCGCAGGAGCCGCGGCCGGGATTGACGTGACGATGTCCGGCGTCGGCGACGTGCCCGAGGAGTCCGGCGAGAGCGAGGTCACCAGACCCGGGTCGCTCGTCGTGTCCTGGCCCATGCCCTCCATGACCCCAAACGGGATCCGGCGGGGTGAGACCATGACGTTACGGCGTCTGACCATCATCGGCTGTCCCATGTTCGTCCTCACTTGTCTCTCGGGTGACTCGGCGGCCTTGACCTTCACGTACGCGCCCGTCCGGACGTACCGGACGGAGTCCTGGCCCATCTGCCCGTTCCAGCGCGAGCCGGGCGGGTAGAACTGGCTCGTGATCTTGTAGCGGGGATTGACGTCCTGGGTCTGGTAGTAGGGGTTCCCGTGGTCGTTCGTCGGGTAGCCCGCGATCGACTCGATCCGCTCGGACGGGTTAACCAGCGGCGCGGCCTTCAGGAGGTGCATGTCCGGATTGAGGTCGGCGTCTGGGATCTGCGTCTCGTGCGGCGGGAGGAGCTGTAGGTCGTCGAAGTTGCCGGGCGGGATCAGGCCGGGCCCGGCGCCGAAGTCCTTCGGGATCCCGTAGGCGATGTAGTCCTGAGGATAGGCCGTGTCGATGGGCGCGGTCGGCGAGGCCTGATTGTCGCCGAAACCGCTCAGACCTCTATTGATGGCGGCCATGTCGGCTCCCTTCAGGACGCTCTCGATCGGCTGCTCCGGCCAGCGGGCCAGCATGTTCGGCGCGACCGGCGGACGCCAGCCCGAGTAGGCGCCGGGCGTCGACGAGTCGAGCGGGTACCAGTTGCCGTCGACAAGGAGCGACGTCCAGACGTGCGAGAACTCGTCCGGCCGGGACGCGTCGACCTTCGCGGTCTCGAAGGCGTACTGGAAGCCCAGGATGCCGCCCAGCGTCGCGGTCATGATCGCGAAGGTGTCGCAGTCCCCGGTGAAGAGTCCCGGACCGTTGTAGGTCCCGGCCTGCTTCGCCTGGATGACCGGACGCATCGCCTCGATCGGATGCTCCAGACCCTCGACCTGGAAGGCATCGGACTTGAAGATCCCGTGAGCCTTACACCAGTTGAAGATCGCGTCGGCCGTCGCCGTGGTCTTCCCGCGGACGTCCCCGGAGACGGACATCCGGATCCAGGTCGCGATCTTCTGGAGCGTCGGGTCGAGCTTCCCCTGCGCGACCAGGGTGTGCATCTTGTCGATCGTGGTCGACGTGCCGGACACGCCTCGGTCGAGGTTCTCGACGGTCGAGCTCATCGAGAACTCCTGGAGGTAATGGGGAGAGGGCTCCGGACGGGTGTCCGGAGCCCTCCGGAAGAAGGAAGAGCTAAGGAGGAGGTCAGGTCACGTTCGGCGGAACCGGGCGAACAGCGCATTGCGCTCCCTGGATTTCTCCAGGCTGTCCACCCAGTACGGGCGATCCACCTACTTCTTCGTCGCGAGCACGGTCACGGTCGGTTTACCGGCGCGGACCTCGATGAGCAGCTGCGCGGCACACCTCTTGTTTCCGCACTTGGCTTCGAGGCTCCCCTCGATCCGCTGCCGCATCAGCCAGTTTCCGCAGGCCGGACACCGCAGGTCATTCCCCGTGCTCTCAGGCATCTTTTCGTTCTTTACGAAAAAAGCCGCGACGTTTCCGCCGCGGCTTGTCCGCCCAGTACGAGCGATCCGCCGAATCTCTACGTGACAGTTTGCGACGAGCTGGATTGTTTGTCAAGCGAAATCCGAATCAGAGAATCTCGAGGACACGCCGACAGCGTTTACAGACGACGCACCAGCGCGTCCGACCCCAGAGCGCGGCAATATTCTCGACAGCGGGATCGTGTCCGCGAAGGATCAAGCAGGCCGTCTGACGGAGCCACCGCAGGAAGCGCACGTCACTTCTTTGTCCGCGCGCCGCTGAACAGCGCGGAAAACGCCGACTGGAGTCCGCCAGATTTGATGATGATCCGGAGATCCTCGCGCAGGCCGCGGATCTCGTCGATCAGCTCGTCGGTCACGTCGCGCATCCCGTCCTTCGGCATCATGACGGTCTCGGCGACGCCGGAGGCGACGTCGATCAGGCCGTTCATGACCTCGATCTGCTTCTTCGCGACCGCGGAGAGGTTCGCCGTCGCGAGGGCGATGTCCTCGAAGGACTTGATGAACTGCGCCCGCTGCTGGCGGATCTGCGCTTCGTCGTCCGGCGGCATGTCGTCGAAGTCCCCGTGTACACGGTCAGACGGACTTGTTCCTCTTCCGGACCTCGTCGAGGACGAGGTCGATCGACTCGACCATCTTGTCGACTTCCTTCGGTGAGGTCCGTTCGAGGATCTGTGCGACGCCGGTGATCTGCTTCAGGAACTCCATGCCGACCGGGATCCCGTTCGAGATCAGGAGCTCCTTCGTCTCGGACTCGCTCAGGCCGTTCCGCTTCGCGGACTCAATAACTGCCCGCTCTCCGAGGATGAAGGACTGCCTGAAGAGGTCCTGGATCTGATCCAGGATGACCTCCTGGGACGTCTTGTTCTCGAGATGCTCCATTACTTTCCACCCTTCGCTTTCTCTTTGATCCACTCGGCCTGGACGGTCTTGATGAGCCGCCGCAGGAAGCTCGCGACGGCCTCGTCCTCACCTGCCTTCTTGATCTCGTCTACCTGCGCGCGGTCACCGCCGGACTCCATCAGGAGCGCCTCGAGCTGCGGACCGGAGTCAATCGCCTCGAGCCGGTCGAGCAGCTCGTCGTCGAGGAACTCGATCGCATCGGCGGCGACGTAGGACTCGACGTGCTTGTTCTCGGCGGCCTGCTGCGGGAATCCCTGCCGGATCTCCGAGCGGATCCCGTGCAGGACGAAGTCGACGGCGAACTTCCGGTCGTACTTCATCTCGCCGGGGTGGACCGGGAACGGGATCTTCAGGGTCGCACCGCCCTCGCCGAGCATCGGGAAGACTCCGTGCTTCACATCACCTCCTTCGCCGGGTGCCGCCTCTGCGGGCGCCACCGGCTGCGTCTTTTTCGTCAGGTCGGTCGGCTGGATCGCGATCTGCTTGACGGTGCCGCCTGAGCTCCGCTGCTCCGAGACGACTTTCGTCCCGGCGTGACGGGGCGGGACGGCGATCTTGCCCTTCGGGACCTGCATCGCGATCAGCCGTCCGCTCGCGTCGGGCGTCAGCTGGATCCCCTGCGCCATCAGGTCGTCGTGGACCTTCTTCGCGACGGCCTGGGCGGCCTCGGCGTGGATCTGCTGCTCGCGCTCCTTCGAGACGACGCCGCCCGGCTCCTTCTTCATCTGCGTCTCGACGAGCGACTTCAGGATCGGCGCGAACTCTTTGACGGCGAGCTTCGCGACGTCCTCGTACTCGGAGCCGCTCTCGCCGCCTTCCTTCCCGCCACCTCCGGCCATCAGATTGTCGAAGGACATGTCGATCAGGCGGCCCTCGAGCTCGGACAGGCGGGTGCCCTTACCCTCCCCGGCGCCCGTGATCGCCTTCAGCTTCTCAGCGCGGTTCAGGAACGTGTCGAGCTCGTCGCCGGACGAACGGACCGGCGCCGCAGCCTTCGTCGTCAGAGCGGTCATGAGCGTGGAGATCTGCGTCGCGTCGCTGTCCATCTTCTTCGTCAGGAACTTCATCACGTCGGACTCGCCGGACGACGCGGGCTTCGCGGTCGCAAGCGCAGCGATCGACTGCGCGAGCGATGTGATCGAGGTCTCTAGCTTGTCGAAACGGTCGTTGACCTTCTTCTCGGCGAGCTGTGCGGCGAGCTGGGCATTCTGCTCGCGGAGCTTCTTGACCTCGTCAGACTCGCCGACCGGCAGCGCGGGCGCGGGCGGCTTGTTCCCGCCCTCCATGTCCCGGACCTGGGACTCGAGTTCCTCGATCTCCTTCTTGACGCGGGCACGCTCGAGGCGACGCTCGAGGTCCTGACGGAGTTTGATGAGCGGATCCGTCTCGCGCATCGTCGGGTCGCTGGCGGAGGTCGGAATCATCGTCCGGGGGTCCTGCTGCGCGGCCTGCTGCTGCGCGGCGGTCGGCGCGTCCTCGAAGAACGGCTCCGCATCGACCTCGGGATGCTCGATCGTGAAGAAGCCGAGCATCTTCTCCTCGCCGTTCGTCGTCGCCGGGTGGATCGTACACTTGTACTTCTTCCCGCCGTGCCGGTCGAAGACGTCGTTCTCGATCTCCTCGCGCGTCGTCGGACACTGGTAGCGATCCGGAAGCTTGATCGCGCAGCGACGGCGCGTCCCGTCGGCCATCTCGACGGACTTCGGAAACTGCCGCTGGACGACGACCATGTTCCTGCCGTCGGCGAGCAACGCGTCGGTGTCGTCCGGAGGCTCGACGTCGGACGCCGGGGTCGCGACGGGGGCGGGCTTCGTCGTGTCTCCGCCGAAACGCTTCGCGGCGGCCCGGGCGGACTTGTCAGAACCTTTGATGGTCAGCTGGACCTGCGCGGGCTCGTCGGCAGGACTCTCCGGAGCGTCCGGGATCGGCTCGGTCTCCGTCAGGACCGTCCCGGCGCCGGATCCGAGCGCGGGATCCTCTGGGACGTCACCGCCGTTACTTGACAGGTCGGACGGACGACTCTTTGAGGGCTTTCGCGACATTCCAGGCCTCCAGAATTTGCGGATGACTGATGAACCCCTTGAAGAGGTGCATCGGACAGTAGATGTGGACGGATCCGTTGACGGCGAGGGTCGCATTGCAGTGGTGCGCGTCGACCTGTTTCGACCCGAAGAGCTGGCCCGTGAGGGGACAGAGCACCTTCACCTGAGGTAGGAGCACTCTTCCGGGCTTCGTCATGCCCTATTTATATATAGCCTGGATCGTCGGGTCAATCGTTTTCGGAATCCGATTTTCCACTTGACAGGCCAACCCAGCGTGCTATACTCATTCCGTGGGCGCCAGACGACACAGCATAGAGTCCCTGAATCATCGCGGCCGGGGTATTGGTCTGTCCGCATCCGGCTCTGGTGCCCACACATCACGCGCCGGTATGTGCGCGGATGGACTACGGGCCGCGATGATTCAGCGGCTCTAGGCACACTCCGGACGGCGGGGAGGAGGACCCCGTCGGCCGGATGAGAGACGAAGAAGGAGGAGCCCGTGACGAACGCTGTGGTCCCGGCGAAGCCCGCGCTGTCGCCCTGGACCTTCACCGACGAAGAGATCTTGGCGCACTTCCCAGCTGGAAAGACTCCGCGCCCCCAGCAGATCGAAGCGATCAAGAAGATCAATGCCGCCTTCCGCGACGGGAAACGCGTCGTCGGTCTCGAGATGCCGGTCGGCTCCGGCAAGAGCTTCGTCTGCATGACCTTCGCGAACGCCGCCCGTACGATCGGCGGCACGCACTTTTGCACGGCTCAACGAATTCTCCAGAAGCAGTACGCCCGGGACTTCCCTGCACCAGAGATGGAGGTCCTGATGGGGCGGGCAAACTACGCCTGCACGCATCCGGACGCCAAGCCGGACACCGACGCGGCGCACGGTGTCTGCCGTTCCAAGAGTAAGGGGATCCTGGCGACCTGCCTGCATGACGACGCCGAGCCGATCGCCCGGGCAGCCGGGATCTCTCCGATGCAGGCCGCCGTCTCGCTCGCGCTACCGGCGAGCTGCCATAAGTGCCCCTACTGGTCTCAGCTCCAGCGTTGCGCGGATCACCCGATCACACTCTTCAACTTTTCGAGCTTCCTCTTCCAGCAACGCATCGGACGCTTCGGTAAACGCGGCCTCATGCTGATCGATGAGTGCCACGCGACTGAGGGAAATCTGATGGCGTTCGTTTCGATGGAGTTGACCGAGTGGTCCCTGTCGATCGTCGACGTGAAGATCGGCGACGAACCGATCGAGTCGAAGGCTCAGTTCGCCGAGTGGCTCCGCGAGACCGACCTGCTCCGTAAAATCGAAACGGCGCTCAAAAGCGCCGAGGACGGAGCCGAGGACGTTCCGGAGGATCTGTCGGCGGCCGAGGCCGACGCTCTGAAAGAACTCCAGATGAAGCTCAGTAACTTCATGGCGTACCTGGACAAGACGGAGTGGGTCCTAGAAACGAACGTGTACAAGGACCGTCGCGGTGAGTCGTCCCTCAAGATCGTCGCCCGTCCGCTCTACGCGAAGGACTTCGCCGAGGATCTACTTTTCAGGCACGCCGACCGCGTCCTGGCGATGTCCGGAACGATCCTAGACATCCGGATCTGGTCGGAAGGGCTCGGTCTCGATCCGAAGGCGGTCGCCTTCGTCTCGATGGATTCGGACTTCCCTGTCGAGAATCGAAAAGTCTTTTTGTCATACGCTGGGAATTGCTCTCGAAAAACTCTAGATGAAACTAAACCTAAGCTGGTACGACTGGTCCGCGCGATCTTAGCCGCCCACGTCGGTCAGCGCGGCCTGATCCACACGCAGAGCCACGACCTCGCCAGCTACCTCCGGCAGGAGGTCGCCTCGCCTCGCTTCCTGTTCGCCGACCAGTTCGACGGCGACAAGGACGAGATGCTCCAGGCACACGCCGAGCGCGAGGACAGCGTCCTTGTCTCCCCTGGAATGAAGGAGGGCGTCGACCTCCGTGACGAGCTTGGCCGCTTCAATGTGATCCTGAAGATGCCGTATGCCTCGATCGGCGACAAGATCATCAAGGAGCGTATGGAGAAAAACCCAACATGGTATTCGTACAAAACAATTATTGACCTCCTCCAGAGTCTAGGGCGTACGACTCGAAGCAAGACAGACTGGAGTTACACCTACATTCTGGATAGCGGATTTGAAAATCTCTTATTTAGAAATGGGCACATGATCCCGGACTGGGTAAAGGCTGCCTTTGTTCGTGGCCTTCCAAAGGAGATCAGACGTGCTTGAAAGAACTGGACTTTGCAACTGCGGCTGCGGCGGTAGAACTACAGTAGCAAAAAAGAACTGCAAAACATCGAATAGAATGAAGGGATTTAGTTCATTTTACATTCGAGGGCACCAACCTAAAGATTCTGTAAGGTTGAGCCAAGATAGACTTCTCAACGAGAATAAGATCTGTACTTCCTGCAAACTTGAGAAAAAAAAATCTGAATTCAGAAAGAAAAGTGGGGCGTATGGAGACGGGCGTTCATCGTATTGCTTTCCTTGCGAAAAAGTAAAATTAAAAAATTACTTCAAAACAGAAGCTGGAAAGCAATCAAGAAAAAGAGCTGCTGTAAAACTTCGTAAATCCGGCTACTATAAAAATCTTGAATGCAGGGTAGATCAGAGATTTCGTCGAGCAAAGCAAAGAGCAAAATCAATAGGAAGGTTATTTGATATTTCATTCGAAGAGTACAAAGAAATAATCTCAAAGCCTTGCCACTACTGCAGGCTTCCGATGGATCAGAAGTCAGGATACTGCCTAGAACGGCTTGATAATTCAGTTGGGTATACAAAAATAAACGTAGTTCCATGCTGTACGCTATGTAACTGCACAAGAAGCAATAGATTCACTGTCGGAGAAATGATTTCTTTTCTTGGACCAACAATTCACATTATCCGTACTTCAAGAACTTGCAATAACCTAGATCCGCAGCACTATCTTGGGTTAATCGAAAAATTCAAATCTCTATTTTCCGAATTCAATCAACAGCTAAAGGATAGCTTTAGTTGCGATACGACCCATTCCGACACAGCGCCCGTGTCTAAGGAACAGAAGAAGGTCGAGCCGCAGTAGACGGCCCGAAGGGAAGAAGAAGGAGGAGAGTATGTCCGGCGACCCGTTCGAGGATCCCGTCGTTCATAAGCAGTACCTGAAGATCGCCCTGTCCGGCGAGGGCGGATCCGGAAAAACAAGAGCGCTGCTGTCGTTCCCGAAACCCTGCGTCATCGATACCGAGAAGGGCACGCTGCCGTACCGGGGCAAGTACGACTTCAAGGTGAAGGTCCTGAACCGCTGGCGCCAGCTCGACGGCGTGCTCAAGTGGCTCAGGGCGAACCCTGGCGTCTACGAGACACTCGCGATCGACTCGACGACGATCTTCTACCTGGATCTGATCCAGGAGATCGTCGACTACATCAAGAACAAGCGCGGCAACGAGATCATGTCCCCGGGCGACTGGGGAATCGAAAAGAGGCGTTGGGCCGCCTTCCTGAACCAGTTGGTCGAGCTGCCGATGCACGTCATCCTCTCCTTCCGAGAGAAGGCCGAGTACGAGGAGACCATCAACAAGATGGGCGAGGAGGTCCGGAAGAAGACCGGCTCGTTCCTCGCCGAAGCCGACAAGCAGACCGAGTATCTGTTCGACCTCGGCTACCGCTGCCACACGGAGCTCAACAAGAAGGACAAGACGACGAAGTTCCTGATGACCTGCACGAAGACGCGCTTCGACTGGTCGCCGAAGTATGGCATCTGGGACGTGACCGGCAAGCGCGCCTACCAGGAGTTCTTTGCACCGCACGCCGTGAAGATGCTGGACGCCCCGGACGCGCCGGTCGTCGAGCCGACCGAGCCGATCCTGATCCTGCCGGATCCGACGCCGGTCGAGCGGACCGCCGACGCCATCGAGACCGTCGCGAAGGCTGACCCCGAGACGATCAAGGCCGCCGCCGAGAGCTTCGCGAAGCCGAAGCCGGAATCCGACACAATGGAGACGCTGAACAAGCTCTTCAGCTATCCGAAGCCGGACCCGTCCCAGCCGGAGGCGACGCTCGAGGATATCAAGGTCCTGATGACCCGTTGGAGTGAAATCAACTGGCCCGACCAGAAGTACAAGTGCCGAGCCCAGACCTGCGGGGCGGACGGACACACCCATCACAACACGACGAAAGCCGAAGGGAAGTCGCTCCTGCTGGCCGCCTACGACGTCGCCTCGTCGAAGGAGCTCCGGAAGCCACAGGTCGATTTTCTCTACGACGCATTCGGCAAGGTCCTGTCCGGACTTGCCTTCATGGCTCGCGATGCGAATGGAGCCGTCTACATCGCGACGCCTCCCGGTGAGACGGAGGAGGAGGTGCGGGCGAACGTCCTGAAGTGGGAGTAGATGTTTGCTCTGGAGGGGGTGGACCGCTGTGGTTGACTTCCTAATACCGAACAAAGAAAAAGAAAGGAAGAACAATGGGTAATCCAGAGAATCCCTTCGCGGACTTCGAGACCGACTTCAAGTCCGCCGACAAGGCGGATCCGGCGGCGACTCCAGGTCGCGTTCCTCCGGAGACCTACAAGTTTGTCCTGACCGCCGCGGACGTGAAGGGCGACGGCGTCCTCGCGGACCACGAGGTCTTCGTCGCGAACTCCGGATCGAAGGGCTTCAAGCTCTTCTGCGAGATCCTTGAGCCCGAGTCCGTCCCGAACCCGAAGACCGGCGAGCCGCACGTCACGAAGGGCGTCGTCCTCGAGCATGTCTTCTGGGTCACGCAGAAGAATCTCCCGTACATCAAGCGGGACATCTCAACGATCCTCGAGCGCGACCTCGGCTCACTGACCGAGCTCACGACAACCACCTGGGCCGGTCGGACCTTCGAGGGTGTCGTGAAGGATGAAACCAGGGACGGCTACACGCGCAGCCGGATCGCCTTCATCAACGCCTGGGTCCCCGTCGCCGAGGACAAGAAGGAGGATCAGAAGAAGCTCGAAGCGAGCAAGGCGAAGACCGCGCAGCCCGCGAAGGGTGCGGCAACTCACGCAAAGGGTGCGGCGCCTGTGAAGGGGCAGCCCGCGACCAAGTCCGGCAGCTCGGATTTCTAGCACGTTCCGAAGGGGACTGACATCCTCTTCTCTCTCTGCTGTCCACCGGGTCCTCCCTATTCCCGGTGGACAGCGATAGAGGGAACGGGCTAGATCGGGTGGGATCCGCGCGGTGGCACGCGCGGCATAGAACGGAGAGAGTCGCGGTGTCTGACACGAAGCCGGAGATCGCATCTTCGGCACGCTTCATACAAGAGCTCTGGCGATCCGCCCCAGCAGACTGGATCGTCGAGATCAATCTCCTCCAGTACCGGCCGACCCAGGATAACCCCGACGCGAAGCGGATGCGGGCGCTCTTCTTTCCGGTTAAGCAGGCGCTCGCCGACTGGGAGACGATCCGGAGGCAGCTCGAACACTTCAACAAGACCCAGGTCGAGAACATCCACCACGGCGTCAATCCGCGCTTCCGGAAACCGAAAAAGCACGGTCTGAACTCAGACGTCTCGCACTACGTCGCGGCCTGGGTCGACGTCGATTTCCACGGCCAGGAAACAGCCGTCCGGAAGCAGTTCGCAGAAGTAATCTCAGACCTGCGCGCCCGTGGCCTCGGACCGTCCGTCATCATCGAGTCCGGACGTGGCCTGCACGCCTACTGGCTCTTCACCCAGCCGGTCCTGGTCGCGGTCGCCCGTCCGATCTGCACGGGCCTTCAGGACTACTTCAAGATCGCCGACCCTGTCAGCGACCAGCGCCGGATCCTCCGGCTGCCGGGCTTCGCGAATCTGAAGGACCCGAGGGATCCTCGCTTCTGCACGATCGCCGAGGCGACCTGGGAGCGCTACGCGCCAGAGGCTTTCAAGGACTTCGCGATCGACCCGAAGAAGAGCGAACACGACCTCGAGCTCGAAGTGGAGGAGAAAGAGAAGTCCCAGACGAAGACCTCGTCTCGGGACTCCCGGATCGAAGAGATTAAGGGCGGCGTCGACGAGTCCGGTGGTCCTTACGGGGGGCGCCACCTATCGGCCGTTGCTCTCGCCGGGCACTACTGCTCGAAGCTCAAGACGAAGAAGCTCGCGATGTACGCGATGAAGGACTGGAACACGAAGAACCGGCCGCCGATGCCGGACGACGAGGTCGAGAAGATTGTCGAGGATATCTGGGCTCGCGAGGAGATCAAGCGCGCCGAGGAGAAGGAAGACCGGAAGGACCGGCAAGACGACGCCCCAAAGGGGCCATCAGACGGCCCGCCCTGGTTCGACGAGGACGGCCGACTCGTCCCGGCGCTGCTGGCCGCGCACATCATGTCCGAGACGCGCTTCCTGGCGACGCCGATCGGCGACGACGGGAAGGGTATCCGGCTGTACTTCTACAGGGACGGCGTCTTCAAGCCCGGTGGATCCGACTTCGCCCGTCGCGAGATCGTGAAGGCGATGGGCAAGTCTCTCCGTGACAAGCACCTGACCGAGGTCGTCGAGCTCATCGTCGAGCTATCAAAGAGACCGTACGATGAAGTCGATCTTTACGCGAAGAATCTGATCAACGTCAAGAACGGAATGCTCGACTGGAGGACGAAGCAGCTCTCCCCTCACGACCCGAAGTACCTCTCGACGATCCAGATTCCGGTCGTCTGGGATCCTGCGGCGAAGTCCGAGACGCTCGACAGGTTCTTCAAGACGATCCTGCCGGAGGACGCGATCCTTCTCGTCGAGGAGTACGTCGGGCACATGATGATCCCGGACGCCTCGATGACGAAGTGTCTCGTCCTGGTCGGGGAGGGCGGGAACGGAAAGTCGACGTTCCTCGAGCTCGTCGAGCACCTGATCGGAGAGCGGAACATTTCGTACTGCTCGCTCCAGAGCCTCACCGAGGAGCGCTTCCTGGCCTCGGTCCTGATCGGGAAGCTCGCGAACTGCTACGACGAGCTCGAGTCGAAGGCGCTCGAGAACACCGGGATCTTCAAGCAGATCACCGACGGGAATCAGATCAAGGCCGAGGAGAAGGGTAAGGCGCCGTTCTGGTTCCGACCGTTCTGCCGGATGGTCTTCGCGACGAACCAGATGCCCCGCGCGACTGACAGGTCCTCGGCCTACTTCGACCGATTCCTTTTCGTTGAGTTCAATCAGCGGATCAGGGATACCGGGAGCGAGATCAAGAAGTACTCAGAGAAGCTGGTCTCCGAACCTGGACTGCTGTCGGCGTTCCTGTCGCGAGCGGTCGACGGGCTTGGCCGCCTCATAGCTCGAAGCCGATTCACGATTCCCGGATCCTCGAAGAACGCGCTCGAGGAGTACCGGCGGGACTGCAACTCGGCCTACGACTTCCTCCGGGAGTGCTGTCGCGAGGAGACGAACGGCTGGCTCGCCGGGCCACTCGTCTACGACCGGTACAAGGTTTGGTCCGAGGATGGCGGCCGGAAACCGATGTCGACGCGCGAGTTCAACAAGACCCTCCGGGGTGCGAATGTTAGAGAGGTCCGGCGCGGCGAGGCGCGTGGCTGGGGCGGTATGACGTGGTCGAACGGTCACCCACCGACTGGCGCTGGGACGAAGTCCAGGAGTTTGGTAAGTCGAGGCCTACAGACGCTTCGTCACCGACGAAACAGCTTGGCCTTGATTTTTGAGCTAAAAATGATGTTTTCAGTGACAGTCGATGACAAAAGTGACAGAACAGATCTATTCTACCTCGTATTTGGGATATAGAAAAATATTAAGTAGAGTAGCGTTGAAGGAATAATTTTCTACGTGTGTAAATGCGGAGCAGAATGGGTTTGGACTGTCACTTTTGTCACTAAATTCACCGTCTCAAAATGAGAATGTTAGATACGTTTGAGGTATAAAAATGAGCTCAATTCAAGCCACGATCGCCGCGAAGCAGCGGGCGATGCTCCCGCAGCGCCTCACGAACGGCGCCGCAGTCCTCGGCCGCCTCTGGCGTGAGAACATCCGCTGCCTCGGGAGCTGGTCCGGCCTCTGCCCGTGCCCGGCGCCGACAGACTTCTGCGGTGCAAAGGCGAAGTGGCTCGGGCTGATCCGGGAGCTCTGTGGTGGACCGCCCTACGAAACACCCTGGAACTCGCCGGAGGTCCTGTCCGGGACCGAGGGTTACCTCGTGTTGGAGTTAATGAGCCGGAAGATGATCGAGGCAACCGGCCTGACGATCCGGATCGCCCGGCCCGGCGACCGCGTGCCGCTCCGGATCGGACCGAAGGGGACGGACTTCCAGACCGTCATCGACCTCGCGGCGATCGACGACGACGCCGTCCAGGCCGTCGCGCTCGACGCTGTCGTGAAGCTCCAGGAGGTGTTCGGTGCCCGCTGAGAATCCCTTCGGCGAGATCGACCGGGCGTTCAACGAGACGCTACAGAAGCATCTCGACCTTGCTCTCGAGCTGGACCGGATGGACGAGGACGTGACCTCGTGGGAAGCCGATTTCCTCCAGAGCATCATCGCCAGACTACGCGACAAGAAGATCCCGCTGACCCAGGGCCAGATCGACACGCTGTACAAGATGTGCGACCAGTACGACATCGACCGCGACGAGGACTAAGCGTGTACACGAGGAGATTCGACATGGTCGAACGAGGCGGACCCTCCGACATGTTCGGGCCGCTCCTGCCGCGCCGGAAACGCGCCCGCGGCTGGACGGAGCTCGACCGGATCCGGAGGCGCTACGCGAAGCTCTCCCAGCTCGTCGCCGACGGTGAGGCGAACGAGCGGCAGATGGAGGAGGCGAGTCGCCTCAGAATCCTAATCATCGAGCGCGAGAACGAGGCGAGGGTGAAATGGGCGAAGTCATTCGGCAAGTAGAAGGCTCGACGGCCTTCCTGCAGCTCCTCGAGGAGCGTAAGGATTCCTGTTTTCTTTGCCGCTGGACCCTCTTCGATCTGACAAAAAACGGCAAGCTGACCGGCTGGCCGCTCGACGCTTTCAGTAAGCCGGACTTCCCGATCTCGGCGAAACTCACTCACGCCATCCTCGAGCTCGGAGACTCGGCGCCGGACGACTGGGAGGACGACGAGGATCTCGCCTCGGTCGTCGCGCACCTGCTCGAAACCTCCACGACCCTGTACTGAAAGGATTTCCGATGCCCTTCCGCTGCAAGATCTGCGAGCTCGACATCCTGCCCGGCGCGCCGATGGTCTCGAACGAGCGCGACGAGGTCGCGCACGAGACCTGCTTCAGGCCTGTCGCGAACCTCGTCGCTCATACTGTGTCGAAGCCGCCTGTTCCGGCCGCGCCGGAGCCCTGCATATCAGCCGTCAAACAAACGATTTGCATAGTCTGTGGAATAGATTGCATCAGTCGATGTCCTTGTGGTGCGTTAGTTTGTCAAGCTTACAGCTTTGAGCGCTCATGTAGCCTAACCCATGAGAGCACTTGTGGTATCGCCAGGAGATCTAGAGAGGTAGATAGCGAGGTTGTGAAAAGTGAAAAACAAGATCTCTATAAAAAACGGAACGGAAAATGCAAGAAATTAAAATAGGAGATAAGTTTGGCCGTCTCGTAGTTCTTCGTGAATCTTCAAGAGCGTCCTCAAAGAGGCGTGAGAGGCGATGGTTTGTTCGTTGTGATTGCGGTAAAGCTCTAATTGTTAGAGATCAGAGCTTAAAGAGAGGGTTAACGAAATCGTGCGGATGTTTAGCTCTCGAATTAAAAATAATACGCTCTAGGACGCATGGGCTCACGAAAATCCCAGAGTACAAAATTTGGAACACAATGATCCAGAGATGCCATAACAAAAACTCTACTAAATATCGGCGATACGGTGCGCGTGGAATACACGTCTGCCGTGCTTGGAGGGAGTCATTTGAGAGGTTTATCAGGTACGTCGGGCGTCGCCCTACTAACAAGCATTCGATAGGTAGAATTGATAATAACGGTAACTACGAGCCAGGAAACGTTATCTGGGATACCGCTAAAAGTCAGGCGTCGAATAGATCGTCAAATGTATTCGTAACGATACGCGGAGTTACAAAGACCGCTACCGAATGGGCTGTAGAGAATCAGATCTCACCAAAGATCGCTTTAGATCGGATCCGTAGTGGCTGGAAACGCGCAATAGCCGTAACTAAGCCTAAAGGCTGGAGTCGCCGATGATCCTTGTAACCTTTGCGGGTGCCACGTCGGCCCTGACCGGCCGGACGCGCTCCGTCGTCCAGTTCGGCCTCGCCAGAAGCTCTTCACCGGCTGAAGCGCTTATGGCAGCGTTCGACAAGTTCCAGGACGAGAAGGAGGCTTTCCTGTTCGTCCAGCCGGGCGGCCGGGTCTGGACCGCACCGGTCTTCAACTACCTGAAGGGTCCAGCCTTCGACGTCGCGGCTTGTGTCGACCGGATCGGCGCGGCCCCGCTGACGCCGCGGCAGTTCGACGGGATCGGTATCGTCGGCCTCGAGACGCTCCTGCTCCGGCCGACTCCGGGCGCCGAGCGACTGCTTCTGCGCTGGATCGACCGGAACGCCGCCGTGCCGGGCCGTGAGGACGTCAATCTCTGCGTCGCCCTGGCGGAGACGCGGGACGTCTCGTTCGCCTTCCTGCCACCATCCTGGCGCTGGCAGACCGGCTCGGCCGTCCCGGAGTCCGATGCCGTCGTGCGCTTCGGCGCGTCCGGTCCAGGCCTCGCGCCGCCACCGGCACCGCGTGTCTCGGACCTAGCCGTGCCGAAGACTCCGGAGCCGTCCACGCCGAAGCGCCGGTCGCCAGAGGTCGTCGTCGTCGGACATTTCTTCCAGTATACGGGCTACGGGAAAATGAACCGGGAAGTCCTCCTTCGGATTGCGAATTCCATGTCCGTCCGGATCGACGACACGCACAAGGAGCCGGTCTATGTCGCCGAGGACATCCGGGCCCGCCTTGACGTCCACAAGCGCGTCCTGGTCGGCCCGCGGGCACCGCTCCTGCGGATCATGGGACCGGATCACATCACTGACCGGACCCGCCACCGGATCGTCTACACGATGCAGGAGTCCTCGGAGAGAGTTCATCCGGACATGGTCAAGAGGGCGAACGAGAACTTCGACGAGCTCTGGACGCCGACCCAGTGGAACGCCGACGTCTTCAAGGCGTCCGGCGTGAAGCTGCCGATGCAGGTCATCCCGCTCGGCGTCGACACGGCGGTCTACCGGCCGATCCGTGACTGTAAGCTTCCGCCGTGCAGGCTAATCTCGATGGCTCGCCGTGGATTCTCCGGAGTGCCGCCCGGCTTCACGTTCCTGACGGTGGGCTTGCCTGGGTTTCGTAAGGGCTGGGATGTGATCGCCGATGCGATGGAACTGGCTTTCAGTGGCCGGAAGAACGTCAATCTCGTCATCGCTCTGACGCACTCTCCGACCGCCTGGAAGGAAAAGGTCTACCAGCAGTTTGCGAAGTACACCATTCCGATCTGGACGCTCGAAGGCTCCTTCGACGAGCATGAGCTAGCCCGGATCTACTCGTCGGTCGACGCGTACGTCTCGGCCTCGCGCGGCGAGGGCTTCAATCTTCCGGCGCTCGAGGCCGCCGCGTGCGGTCGGCCGGTCATCGTCCCGAACAACACCGCTCACACGGAGATCTTCGGTCCGGAGGCCTACCTGTTCGACCCGGACGGCGTGAAGACCTACCCGGAGGGCGACTGGATCTCGGACTGGTACCGCGGTATGCTCTTCTCGAGGTTCGGGAAGCCCGCGATCCGGCGGCTCGCGGCGGTCCTCGAGCACGTCGCCCGCGGGAAGGATGTCCGGAGGCTCGACCTCCTCGAGAAGGTCCGCCGGAAGTACACCTGGGACGCGACGGCCCGGTCCGTCGTTGAGCGTCTGCTGGAGGTTCAGCCGACATGAGCAAGCTGATCGATGTTGAGGTCCGCGGCGGCCTCGGGGACGTCTTCATCCAGTTTCACGAGACGACGGCCTACGACGAGATCGACGCGATGAGTCAGGACGACCGGGCGCGCGTCACGATCATCTCGCACAACCCATTCGCCGACGAGATCTTCAAGTGGCATCCGAAGCGCGACCGGATCGAGATCGTGAAGTCCCGGCACTTCTTCCTGGCGCCGTACGACGTCCCGGGGCCGCGGATCGCCGCCGGGGTCGCACCGGTCGCTCCGGCTGGACATCCTGGACGTCAGAGGCAGCCGATCAGATTCTATCCGTCACCTGACGACTTAAAGATCCTGGAGACCGTCGTTCCGAAGGCTCCGTTCCTTGTCATCGCGCCGACCGCGTCTGGCATGGAGATCGAGAATCGGAACTTCCCTCCTGGGATTATCACGACGATCGTCGATCTTGCCCGGTCACGACGGATCCCAATTATCTTCGTTGGTAGAACCTACCAAGGGCCGCACGCACCAAAGGCCGCACCGACGTACCCACCAGGAGTCATCGATCTGACAGACCTTCTATCAGTACCAGGAACCGCTGAGGTCTTAAAGCGTAGCCGGGCAACTGTCTGCGCGCATTCAGCGTTGCTTCTTTTGAGTTGGTATGAGCGTAAGCCAAATTTTATATTGATGCCTCCGAGATATAAACACGTTGACTTCGACAACCCGTCGCCATTCGGTTTCGGGAAGGACTTTCCTGAGACCGTTCGGATGATGTTTAGTGAGTTCACGTCTCAGAAATTCGATATCTTTCTCGAGAAGAACTTTCAGGAGAATCCTGCCGTGTCAACGATACCGCATCCGATATTTGAATCCTGGTACGCACCTGGAGGTCAGGGAAGTGGTCCAGGGTCTTCCCCAGCGCACACCGCTCTCTGGCGAATGTTCTTGGAGAGGTTCATTCAGAGGAGTCACGTCAAGTCAGTCGTCGACTTCGGCTGCGGAGACTGGCAGTTCTCGCGCCTCGTACGCTGGGGGTCAGTCCCGTACCACGGGGTTGACGTCGTCCCATCACTGATCTCCAGTCTCCGTGAGAAGTACACGAGACCTGGAGTCTCATTCTCGTGCGTGGATTCAGAGGACCCAGCTATCCCGGATGGTGACCTCCTCGTGACGAAGGATGTTCTGCAGCACCTCCAGAACAATGTCGTCTCGAGGCTTATCGAGAAGTTCCGGAAATTCCGCCTCGTACTGCTAGTGAACGACTGGCACGAGTCGAATCCGAACTACGAGATCCATACGGCCCAGTGGCGTCCCCTCGACTTCGCGAAGCCGCCGTTCTCGATCGATGTCAGCTTAGCCTTCGACTTCAAGGATCAGTGGGGGAAGCGGGCGTACCTCTGGATTCCAGGCGGAAAATAAAAATCGTACTTGACACTCATACGTATAGGTGTATAATTGGATCGTATGGAAAAGATCAAGCTGACCGTTCTGTCCTGCGAAAAGTGCAGACACCGTTGGATTCCAAGACATCAGAAGCAACCGGCGGTCTGCCCGAAGTGTAAGCGGAAGGACTGGACTGTTAAGAGGTAGGAGGCTCTATGAAGATCCTCGCGATCGTCGCTATCCTGTGCGCCATCCCTCCTCAGGCGACCGAGCTCACCAAGGCCGAGAAGGTCCTGGTTGATCGTCCGGACGATCCAGCCGCGAACACGACGCTCGGTGCCTACTACGCGGGGAGCGCTGACTGGGAGCGGGCCATGCCGTACCTCGGCAAGTCGAAGGCTCCGGAGGTCGTGACCGGCCTCGACGCTGAGAAGAAGGAGGATGGGAACTACCTGACCTGGGTCGAGATCGCCGACGCATGGACGAAGAAGCTGCCGAAGTCCGGCTCGGTCCGGCAGACCTGCATTGACCGGGCGAACTACTGGTACCTGCGGGCGTGGCCGAATCTCGACGAGGTATGGCGGGCAAAGCTCCGGGAGCGTCTGGCGCGCCTGTACACTCCGACTACCCCCGGCCGGTCCACTGGCTTTCAGGAGGGCTGGAGCGGCCCTGCCGATGGCGCTCACAAGGCGCTCCTGACTGCCGAGCGCGTCCACTCCGGCGGAACGGCCATGAAGCTCATCCCGAGTAAGAAGGCGAAGAACGCGCGCCTGCTGTTCACGCCGTCGGTTGAAGTGAAGCCCGGTAAGAAGGTTGAATTCTCCCTCTGGATCCTGACCGACGGGACCGGCTCCGTCGACGACCACGTCCGCTTCTACATCGACGGGCAGGTCGGCGCGAAGGCGATCGTGAAAGACTGTCCGATCTGGCAGCGTCTCTCCTTCGAGACAGAGGCTGGCGAGGGTACGATCAAAGCGAACATCGAGGTCGTTCTATTCTCGACGTTCGGGACGGCGTACGTCGACGACGTCTCCATCAAGATTGACGGGAAGGAAGGTTTGCAGGGCGGGAGCTTCGAGAAATGACTCTCCGTCGGAACCTCCTGTTTCACTGCTACCCGATCAAGGGGACGCTCTGGCCCTGGCACGTCGAGCGCCTCCTGGAGTACCGGCACGTCTGGAACGGTCGCCGGATCGTCGTCCTGGCTCTGGACGGCAGGACCGCACCGGAGATCGAGCTCCGCGCCGCCTTCGCCCCGCTAGACGCCGAGATCCTCGTCCGCCGGAACATCCCTGGTCTCGCCGAGACGGCGCACTTCATCGAAGCCTTGGGGATCCTGGAGTCCCGTCGACCCGACGAGGCGACCTTCTACGCGCACGCGAAGGGCGTCACGAAGAAGACGGAGCCCTTGAAGGAGGCTGTCAGGCGCTGGTCGGATCTGCTGTATCGGGCGACGCTGACCTATCCGGATCTGATCGACCGACGGCTCGCGTCGACCGGGACCGTCGGCTGTCTCCGCTGGACTCACCTGAAGGTCCAGCCGCTCCGGACCGGCTGGTGCTGGGCCGGTACCTTCTTCTGGGTCCGGCACGACCTCCTGTTCGCACGGGACTGGCGCCGGATCGCTCAGGAGGTCTACGGAGTCGAGGACTACCCGAGCTGGCAGTTCTCGATTGGCGAGAGCTCCTGCCTGACCCGCGAGGAGGTCACGCCGGAGGACCTGTACGGCGGCGCCATCGACGAGCTATTCCATCAGGAGACGATGGGCGCGCTCGATATCGAGAATCAACGTACTCTGGAGGGTATGAAATGAGCGGCAGGCACGCGATCGTCACGGCAGCTCTCGGGCCGTCGCACGCGGCCCTGGCGAAGGTCTCTGTGCCGCTGCTCGAGAAGTACGCGCTCCGGATCGGCGCCGACCTGTACGTCAACTGTACGCGTCTCTTTCCGGACCGGCATCCCTACTGGGAGAAGTTCGCCCTGAGCAAGTTTCTTCAGAGCTACGACCGCGTCGCCTGGATCGACATCGACACGATCGTCAATCCAGCTGCGCCGTCGATCTTCGAGGCGGCTCCGGTCGGGAAGTTCTGCGCCTTCGACGAGGGTCTGGTCTTCGGCGACAGGCAGGAACAGCTCTGGAAGGACTCTGCCTTCTACGGCGTCGGCGGCGACCGGATCGTCGGCTGGCCCCACAAGTACTTCAACGTCGGTGTCATGGTCATCGAGCCGTCCCACGAGCCCCTGTTCAAGCAGCCGTCGCTCGTCAAATCGGACTCGATCATGCCGGAGCAGACCTACCTGAACCTGAAGCTCGCGGAGACCCGTACACCCTGTCACGACCTGACCTCGCTTTGGAACGGCCTTCACTCGATCCACGCTGAGGGCGACCGGAAGCGACTGAACATCGTCCATTACGCGGGCTGGCCGAAGACGCCGGACTGGGTCTATCGCGTGACCACGCAGATGAAGAAGGATCTCGCCGTCTGGGGTGCCGCGTGAGCGAGGACGAAGCGGTCGCCCTGGCGTCAGACGTCAAGGGTTGGCTGTCCGAACCGGAGATCCGTGTGCTCTATCGGTCTACCGTCGATGCTCTGAGACGGAATCCGTCTGGTATGATCGTCGAAATCGGCAGCTACCACGGACGTTCGACCGTCGTCCTGGCGTCGGCAGCACGGGACGCAGGTTACGGCACCCGCATCCTCGCGATCGACCCGCACGAAGGAAACCTGACCGGCCTGCAGGCCGCCCCGAGCTGGGGAGCGTTCCTTGAGAATATCGACCGGTCAGGACTCTCAGAGTTCATTGTCCCTCTACTGAATAACTCGTCCGAGGTCGCCCTGTCGTCGTCGGACCGGATCGCCATGCTGCTCGTCGACGGCCTGCATGACGCCGCGTCCGTCGCGGCCGACTACGCGCACTTCGGTCCACATGTTCCGGTCGGCGGCCTCATCGCCTTCCACGACTACTGGAACACGGACTACCCTGGTGTCCGGTCCGTCGCCGATGCGCGGATCGTCGACGGCCAGCTCAGGACGTACGCAGCGCCGCCGAAGCCGTCCAAGGATGACAGTCTGCTCGTTACGCAGAAGCTCCCACGCCTGTCGATCATCATTCCGACCTGCGGGCGCATGTCTCTCGGCCGTACGCTGGAATCAATCGCCCGAGAAGGGGGATTGTTGAGCGACGAGATCATCGTCGTTGGGGACGGCCCGCAGCAGGTCGCTCAGACGATCGTGGAGTCATTCAACAATGGTGGGAGGCTGTTTATCCGCTACCTCGAGCACGGGCCGACCCATGTCAACGGGATTGCCCAGCGGAACTTCGCGATGCCGCTCGCAACCGGAACGCACCTGATGTTCCTCGACGACGATGACGTGCCCGCTGAGGGCGCCATCCGAACCATCCGTCAGGAGATCGTCGAGAACCCGGACCGGCCGCTGATCTTCCGGGAGGAGTCCCGTACACCGCGGCACCCCTGGGGCGTCGTCTGGAAGGACCGGGAGATCCGGCGCGGGAACGTCGGCACGCAAGGGATCGTCGTCCCGAACGTCCAAGCGCGTCTCGGCTCCTGGGGTAACTCCTACGAAGGCGACTACGATTTCGCCAGGACGACGGTCGACCTGTACCCGAACCGCGACAAAGACGTCGTCTGGGTCGATCGGGTCGTCGCGTACCTGTACTAGTTGGAGGAATAAAATGAACATCGGAAAACAATTCTCGGTTGACGTTGAAGGAACGGTCTACACGATCGTCTATTCGAAGCACTTCGCGGAACGGTATGACTTGGATGAGCCAGGACGCCCGGCAGTCAGGAGGTCCGTCGGCGAGGATCTGATCGAGCAGAAGATCCGGGAAGCTCTACCTGAGATCGACGAAGTCTGCTCGTACAGACTTCCCGTGTCCGGCATCATCCAGTCTCGCTCGGCGAAGCTGAACATGTCGTTCTCCGTCATAGAAACCTCTCGCGGGCGAATCATTACGATGATGAACGCGATGCGGAAGACCGGGTACACGCCGAAGTCAGCGAAGGACTACATCATCCAGGTTAATCCGCCTGTGACGGTCCGCTTCCGACGCGGCATATCAAAGGGCCTTCAGGAGACAGTTCTGTCCGACCTGATCCCGCAGCTTGGCGGCCTCGAGGATGGAACCGCCTACCATCTTCGCGGAGAAGAGGTCGAGTACTGGGTTGAGATGGCCGGAGAGAATGCCTACGTGGACGATGCCGACTGGATCCGGGACGTGTATGAAATTCAGGTTTCTTGAAGTGATTGTAATCCCGATGAAATGTGAGTGCGGGCGGCGGCTCCGTCGACTACCTAGGAGTCGTGAGCGGAAGTACGGACGTTCGGTCATGGTTTTGTATTGCCCGAGCTGTAACGTTCTTCTCGAGAAGAGAATCTCAAAGTAGGCACACTACTACGATTGAGTGCAGCGTGAAGAAGGAAAACAAAGACACGATCGGGTGTTTCCTGGTCGTCAGCGCGGTCATTATCCTCTTCGCCGCTGTCCTGGCTGTCGCGTTTCGGGTGTTCCGAATGATCGCGTACTAAAAACGACAATGTACGACTGTGAAAACTGCGACGAAGACTGCGAGTGTCCGTGTCATGTCGACGGCGGATCTTGCGTCTGAGAGTAGATAGGAGAGAGAGATGATCCCGCCAATTGAGTCGCTCGAGGAGCTTCATCGAGACATCGTCGTCCGCGACATCAAGATCAATAATCTCAGCGAGCACTGCATGGTCGCTGAGAGGGAGGTTAAGGACCTCAAGGGCGTCGTCTCGCAGAAGAACGCCCAGGTGGTCCGGCTCGAAGCCGAGAACGTCCGCCTGAAGATGCAGCGGACCGACGCCGAACTCGCCGGGCAGGTCGAGGGACTCCGGAAGGAGGTCGGCATCAAGGACCGCGCGTTGGTCGACTACAAGCGCCAGCTCGCCATCTTCATCGAGAACGAAAAGCTGATCCTCGCTAGGGCGTCCGCCGCCGAGCAGAAGGTCGCGACGCTCCAGAACACGCTGACGGCGATGCAGGTCGATCGTGACACGTCAGAGCGCCGGGCTGCCTCCGCATCCGACGTTGCCCGCGAGTCCGAACGTCTCGTCGCACAGGCCGTCGTGAAGGCGAAGGACGCCGACGAGCGCGCCCGCGTCGCCGTGAAGCCGTACGAGAACCTCCTGCGGCTCGCCGAGGCCGTCGTCCTGAAGTCGCCGTCACTGAACCGCAACGAGACTGAAGCGAAGTCCTTCCGGACGGCGCTCGAGCTGCACCGGAAGTCGAAGGGACAGTCTGTGGGACCGGGGTAAGGGTAGGGCGGGCCGCGGCCGGGAACGCCCCGGCGCGCGGCCCGCCCCGGTTGGGGCGTGCTTCTAGTCGAAGTATACACGGAGGTCGCGTGACGAAGGTCGAGTTCCTGGAGCGCTGGGCGAAGCGCGCGACAGGCGATAAACCCGTCGAGTCCTTCGAGCGGGACCTCGAGTCGCTGATGGCGATGACGATCCGGGCGGCGACCTCAGGGATCGCGAAGGGTCTGAACGCCGCGGCCCGGCAGTCCGTCAGCATCATGCACGAGCGAATCCTGCGAGAGGTCGCCGCGACTGTCGTCCCGGCCGTCGAGGCGGCGCTCATGAAGGCGAATGGCATCGAGGAAGAGGGAGTCGATCCGAAGTGATCGTGTACACGGAGACTTTATGACGCGCGGCACCGAGCAAGGCAAGAAGATCGACGAGATCGCTCTCGACTGGGATTCGCACCTGATCGTCCGATATCACTCCAGTCGGTACGCTCCGACATTCACCGTCGAAGCCGGAAACGAAAGCTTCACGGGAGATAACCTGAAGCTCCTGATCGAGCAGGCCACGGTCTACCTGAGCGGCTGGTCGAAACTGAAGTGGGAGCCGATCATTGCGATCAGGACAGAGGTCTACGATGACATGCGCCCGAGCTTCGAGCGGCTCTTCCGGTCGAAGCATAAGGGGAAGGCCGTTTACCGCCGCTGGCGCGTCGGCGAGGACGACGAGCCTGAGTTCGGTTCATACCACAAGGATAAGCACGCCAAGACGGAAAACTCTATGGACGGCGTGCCTGGGAGTATCGACCGCGGTCCTGGCGGACGCATCGTCGCTTTCACGCCTGAGCGCTGGACGCAGCTCCGGGGGCTTCGGAAGATGCTCGGGGATGCGATGGAGATCGCCCAGGCAAAGCTATCGAAGATCCTGGCCGATACGTCCGAGTCCGGATTCGACGCCTTCCTGAAGCAGATCTCGAACGGGGATCGCGCCGCCCTGCCGTTCAACGCTGCACCGAAGTAACAATGAGTGCTGTGATGATGCTATGACGAGGTGGTGGGCCTTAGATCCTAGGTTCTTCAGTCAACCGGAGAAGAAGATGAGACAATGCACGATCTGCGGAAGCCAAGCCGAGCAGCATATGTGCGGCGGGACTCCGACGCTGCCTCCGTACGATAGCCTGTCGGAAGAGATTCGGAATCTTCGCGCTGGGCTCGAATCTCTCCAGCGGTCTCATATGCAGGACATGGAGATGGCGATTGAGCAGCGCGATAAGGCGTACAGCGAATTGGACGCCATGAAACTTCAGATTGGCGAACAGGCCAAGGCGATTCGGAATGTCCAGCGTGCGCTCATACGGAATGAGAACCGTGAAATCAACATGGGCGAGGCTTGGGCGCTGATCACGGAGGCCGTCGCTGAAAAGCCAAAGAGCGAGAGCGGTGAGGCGATGGTCTGGAGGGCCTGCCCAGAGCACAAGCACCACGAGAAGAAGCCGTTCAAGTGGGGCCCGTCGCCGTGGCACCCCTGCCCGAACTGTGAATACCGGAACATCACCGAGAAACTGGAGACCGGCCCGCAGACGTTCACCGAGAAGCGGTCTGAGTCCTCACGGAAGATCGAGCATTGCAAGTCGCCCGCCTGCAATGGTGACGACAATTGCCAATGCAAGTGCTATGACTGCCTTCAAATCGTGAACTTCTGAAGAACGCATTTAGGATTGACAGATGAATAAGGACATCAAGAAGTGCCCGCCTTGTACCAAGGAAACCGGAAGGCAGGGGTTTGTCATCCGGTACTACCGGGGCGGGAGAATCCGGCTGCACAAGAAATGCGCCCGGCAGTTCGATCAGAATAGAAGTGCGTTTGGCTTTTGAGCTATATGACGAAAAGAAGACGCAAAAGTTCAAGAGAGCCGATCCCCGCCAAGGCAGTCCAGCTTGTCAGGCGATTGGTGAAACGTCTTGGAGAAGACGAGGTGTGGATTCGCTGCCGCTGGAGTTACAAAAGCGGCTGGAGCGTCGAGGTCGTCGTGTCGTTCTCGGGATATTACGACCGCGTCAGTAAGCTGCTGCGAGAGGTCAGAGGCTTCAAGTGGGTCGTGAGTTGGCACAAGGAAGGTCTTGAGCTTCACGTATGGCACGACGACTGGTACGAGAAATTCAAAAAGAATGAGGCTCGTGAATCATGACGTCCGAACAGCGCAAACTATTGGGCGAGATCATCAACGACGAACTGATGGAGCGCGGCTGGACGCTGGAGGATCTCGCCAAGAAGTCCGAGCTTCAGGCACTCCGTATTCGAGAGCTTGTTGGCGGGTGCGGGCCAATGACGAAGGTTGTTGCCCTTGGGCTGTCGAACGCCTTCGGCACCTCGATGGAATTCTGGATCAACCTTTGTCACCAACCCCAAGAAGGGAAGGTGTCAGATCGAAAATAGGCTCTGTGGTTCCACGCTTCAAGGTCATGGGCCAGACGTCCATTGCAACCTTCCCTATGGACACCGGAAACTGAAGTGCTTCAGCGCAATCGAATGTCAGGACGGTGTTCTGCTCTGCCTGGAATGGCACTTCGTCCCGGCAGAAGAACGAAAAGCGACCGACACTTCCAGCGAAAGGAGTAAGTCATGAGCGATCGAGAAAGAATCGTGAAAGCTTTAGAAGAGGCTCTTCGGAAGACTGAGGAGATTACGAACGCCCAGAGGAAGCAGTGGCCGAACACAAAAGCTTGGGGCAATACGCTAGCCGCCCGCGAGGCTATGGCAGCGACCTTTCGAGAAGCGATTGAGATTGCTAGGACAGCTTAGTAGGATAGGCACAGAATAATGGAAGAGTGCAGACTCCATCCGACAGCCGGACGGCACTTCGTCCACGTCTTTCCGAGCGATCCGTTTCTCGGAGAGATCCGAGACTGCTATAGGTCAGCGGCGCGTCGGATCCCCTGGATGTCGGTTGACGATATTTCGTACTGGCATCCTGACCGACCAGAATGGGGCGACCGTGAGCGTGTGGTGATATTCTGGGGAGCGTCCCCTGGCTGGATCCCGAGGCACCGACGAGCCGCTGCAGTCCTGCGCTATACAGAGTCTGTCGGAATCCCGGAAGGTCTGAATCCAGTTCAGCGTCAGCTCGTCGAGCAGTTTTCGGCGTGCTCAGAAGCTTTCGATATGCTACTCGGTGGAACCGTAACAGTCGCCGACTTCTGGTCCGGGAAGTACAAGATGACCGCCTTCGCGCCGATCGGCTACGAGCCGGAGATCCTCGGTCGACCGGACTGGTCGACGCCGAAGATCGCAGACTTCGCCTTCCGAGGGAATCTCATCGGCCGTCGGATGTACATCATGAAGAAGCTTCAGAAGTCCTTTCTGAACATCAACTGGATCCACTCGTTCGGCCTCGAGAGGAAATTTCAGCTAGATAAAACGCTGATTGACCTGTACATCGGTCATTCCAGCGACCTGAGCTTTCCAGGGATGCGTCTCTGGCAGGGAATCTCTTCGTCGGCGGCGCTCGTCATGGAGCCTCGGGATGCATGGCCCGCGGTCGCCGGTCGTCACTATATCGAGATCCCTGAGGCCGATCCGGACCTCTTCGGCTTCTTCGTCGAGAAGCTGCGGGAGCTCCTGCGGGACACCGCCGCCCTTCGGTTGATCGCAGAGACGGCCCATAAGGAGCTCTCGGCCTATACGATCGACCGGTGTATGGAGGACTTTGTCGTCCCGGCAACGAAGGGGCTGCGCGGGTGAACGACGTCATTCTGTCCCTAACTCCGACCGGCATGGTCCCGACGAAGGCGATGACGCAGTACGTTCCGATCGATCCGCCGGAGATCGTCGACGACGTTCTGGCCTGCCACGCGACCGGCATCACGTCGGTCCACCTGCACGCTAGACGTGTTGACGGCACACCGACGCATCGTGCAGATGTCTATGGCCGGATCATCGAGGGGATCCGCCGGGCAGCTCCGGAGATCGTCATCTGCGTCTCGCTGTCAGGTCGGGTCGTCCGGGATCTCGCTCAGCGCGCCGAGCCGCTGACCCTGCTCGGTGACCTGAAGCCTGACATGGGCTCCCTGACGCTCTCGTCGATGAATTTCCCGGGTCAACCGTCCGTCAACGAGCCCGCGGTCATCCAGGGGCTCGCCGAGGAGATGCTCCGACGCGGTGTCGTCCCGGAGCTAGAGATCTTCGATCTCGGAATGGTCAACTACGCGCACTATCTGTACGAAAAAGGACTCCTGAAGAAGCCTCTGTACGCGAACATCTTCCTGGGCGGGATCGCCGGGGCTCAGCTAGACCTCGTCCACGCCGGGATCCTCCTGAAGGACCTGCCGCAGCTGACCTACTGGTCCTTCGGCGGCCTCGGTGACGCGCAGCTCGGCGCGAACGTCCTAGCCCTGACGATGGGCGGCGGCGTCCGGGTCGGCCTTGAAGATTCGATCTGGTCGGACCCGTCCAGAACGACGCTGGCGACGAACCTCGACCTCGTCGAGCGGATCCACCGGCTAGCCGGAATGCTCGGCCGGAAGGTCATGAAGCCGCTGGACTTCCGGATCCTGATGGGCATGGAGATCGCGAAGGGGAGGTACGGGCGATGACTCGACCGTTCGTCATGTTCGGCTTCTCGCACCTGTTCGGCGACATCGTCGACTGTATCGAGTCGGTCGACGGACAGCTCGACCGCGTCTACCTGAACGTCCCGGAGACCTTCGAGAAGCCGGGACGCGCTTCGCTCTCTCAGAGGATCTCGCGGCTCGGTTATCACGTCACCGTCGAAAACATAATTAGCTTCCGGAGGGTCCACCCAAGCGAAAGCTACGTCATCGGATTCTCCCGGAGTCAGGCAGATGAGCTTATCCGGCACTTGGAGGTTGGACTCGGACCGTGCAATCCGCTAACCCACAAGTCGGCGATCCTTCAGATGGGAGCTTCTCTCGGTCCATGGTCGATCGTTAACGCAGGGGCGATTCTCGGCTCCTGGAGCAAGTTCGGCCGCCACGTCATCGTGAACCGCGGCGCGAATGTCGGACACGACGCCATCGTTGGAGACCACTGCTTCATCGCTCCTGCCGCAGTCCTCTGCAGCCACGTCGTCCTGGACGAGGACGTCTTTGTCGGCGCGAACGCGACGATCCTGCCGGACGTCCACGTCGGTGCCGGGGCGACGGTCGCCGCTGGCGCTGTCGTCCTCGAGGACGTCCCGGCGCACACGATGGTTGCCGGGGTCCCTGCGGTCGTCAAGAATGCTCCGATCGGTGCCTGATGCTGATCGCGATTCTCTGCGACGCCGGTCCTGACCTCGACGGGTCCGAACGACGGGTCACGATCCTGATCGATGCGGAGGGGAACCGCCACGAGACTCGCATCGGCTGGCCGGATGTCGGCGACGTCAGTATCTGCTGGGGGCCGATCCTGCTTATCACGCGCGAGGAGTACATCCTGGAGTCTCACATCGCCTACGGAAGCGCCTAGAGGAGGAATCATGCTGAAGGAACTGTTCACGCACATCGACGCCTTCGTGACGAAGTACGGCGGCTCGACGCCGGACAAGATGAGGGCCGACCTCCTGGAGCTCATCCAGAAGGCCTCCGACCACGGCGCCGATAAGAACCAAGGGAACGTTGCCGGGATCGCCGTCAAGGCGATCAAGGCGCTGTTCGGCAAGAAGGAGGACTGACCGTGACGGGCGAGCTGGCGCCGTTCGTCCACGTCGCGATCGGCTTCGCGCTCGGGATCTTCACATGGTCGATCCTGTGCGGGGGACGACGGCGCCGAAGGAGGGGGCTATGAAGACACTGGACGCAGATGAAGTTACCGAGGAGACTGCACACCGGGAGCGGAAGTGGGGGCTCCTGCAGGCGCGGACCATCTCCGATGGCGGTCAGACCGTCTACATGAAGCGCCTGACGATCCTGCTGACGCCGTGGTTCTCGATCAAGCTCCATCGGATCTACCGGCCGGACAAGGATCGTGACCTCCACGATCACCCCTGGACGTTCTTCTCGATCCTTCTCTTGGGTCGGTACATCGAGGACACGGTCAACGGCCCGCGCTTCGTCAACTGGTGGAACTGGAAGCGCGCGGAGGGTCGACACTCGATCCTCGTGACGACCCGGACGCCGGTCTGGACGCTCGTCTTCACCGGCCCGAAGCGGCGGGTCTGGGGTTTCTGGGTGGACGGAGGAACTCGGTTCGTCGACTGGGAGACGTACGACACGCTGAAGGGACGTGGGGAGACCTCTTCGCTCCAGGATCAGACTAAGGTTTTATAATCTACGAACGGAGGCGAAGGTGAATCTACTCGAGGTCCAGTCGAAGCTCCCGTGGGGGATGAAGTACAGCGAGCTCTTCCAGAGGAATCCATGCATCCATAAGGACTTCCAGCACGCCCTCGTCCATGTTGCGAAGGCCTCCGGGAAGCTCTGGACGATGGTTGAAGCTGCAGATCATTCTATCGACGTACCGAACTTTCCGAAGGCTGAGGTCGAGAAGTATCTGGCCGACCTCGTGATCTGCGCACTGCGCATGGCGAATACGAACCCGAGCGGACTGATCGACCTTCAGGCTGCGGTCATCAACCGCCTGGAGACGAAGAACGGGGTGAAGCTGTGAAGGTTCACATCGCCGCGCTGGTCGACCTCAGCGCGAAGCGCGGAGGCTGGCCGTCGCATTCCAGTCTCGTCGGTCGATGCGGCCGGACTCGACCTCAGGAGACCACGACAAGACGGAGTCGAGCGACCTGTAAAGCTTGCTTAAAAGCGAAGGTCTAAGATGGAAGACGCGATCAAGACCGTCTGCACGATCCTTGGAGCTCCGATCTGCACGTTTTTCTGGTGGGTTATCAGTCAGTCATTCCAGAAAACCCTCGTAAAGGACACCGGCTGGAAGTGGCTGAAGTACCCGTTCATGATCGCAGACGGCGCGTACGCCGGACTGTGCGGCTACGCCTTCGCGACCGAACTGACGAGGCTTGGTCTTTTTATAGCTGCACACTAGAAATATAGTGTGCAGAATCCGAAACAGAAGCTATAATCCGTCCGGCAGTTGAGCGACTGCCGTGGTGGCATTGTGTTCTTTGGAAATGGGCCCGAACAGGATTCGACCGGAACCGCGGGGCCGGGTGTTGCGCGCCGTAGTTGGTCGCTTGGCTACGATAAAAGGCGACCAAACAACTAACTGGCAAGCGCCAGCTCCTCGCCGCGGCCTGACCGCGACCGTCCGCTCTCGCTGACCTCCGATAGGCAGGGACGGACGTAAACAGGATCGGAGGACCCCTGGGCACACTGCTGTAGGTTGGCGGACCTAAACCGCCTACGCGCGTAGAAGCCTCGGTTTCCGGCTCTAGGGACGGCGGTTCGATTCCGCCCGGGTCCACCATTTACAGGAAGGGAAGAGAATGCATCCATCGGTCATCGACTTTCTTCGTCGAAACGTCCAGTCCAGCGACATCCTCGGGAAGAGCGTACTTGAAGTCGGCAGCTACAACGTCAACGGGAGCCCGCGCGAGGTCATCGAGCCGCTGCGGCCGGGCTCGTACATCGGCGTCGACGCGCAGTCCGGCCCGTGCGTCGACAAAGTCGTCGCGGCGGACGATCTCGTCAAGGAGTTCGGCGAGGAGCGCTTCGACGTCGTCGTCTCGACCGAAATGCTCGAGCACGTCCGCTACTGGCGCCGGATCGTCACGCAGATGAAGGCTGTCGTGAAGATCGGCGGCCTGCTGGTCGTCACGACTCGTTCGCCGGGCTTCCCGTACCATGCTTATCCGGAGGATCACTGGCGCTTCACGAAGGATCACTTTCTGTCGATCTTTCAGGATATGGCGATCCTGGTCCTCGAGGATGACATTCCGAACATGCCGGGCGTCCTACTGAAGGCTCGACGTAAGCCTTGCCACCTCCTGACCGTCGAGGAGCTCGGTCCGATCACCCCCGGGAACTCGAGGTAACGTGAGTAAGAAACCGAAGAGCGACTACCGGATCCCGTCGGCCTGCTTCGTCTGCGGCGCAGACTTCATGGGTCGCTACAACGTCGGCGATCGGGCGAAGGTCTGCACGCCGCCGGACCACGTCTGCAAGCGGAAGACCGTCAAGATCCCCGGCCGCCGGGACAAGCTCATCACCTGCGTCGACGGCTGCTGCCGGTCGAAGTACGCGAAGGGCTCAACGGTCTCATCGTCGAACGCCGCGATCGACACGCGGAAGTACCTGAGCGAGGACGAGTACCAGAAGGTTATCGCTGCCAGCCGGAAGATCGACGATCCGGCCGGGATCACGATCCGGTTCATCCTAGAGACTGGCTGCCGATGCGGCGAGGCTCTGCTTGTCCGGAAGCGCTACATCGAGTGGAAGGACGGGCCGATCTCGACGATCCGGATGCCGACCCTGAAGAAGGCTGGGCACCCGCTTCTGCCGGTCGACCTCGACAACAAGTCCGACCTCGCGAAGGAGCTCCGGACCTGGACCCGGAAGATGTCCGACACGGATATGATCTTCCAGATCCCAAAACGGACGCTCCAGAGCCTCTTCGAGCGGATCCTGGATAAGATCAAGACGGACCGCTTCGGCCTGATCCACATCCTCCGGCACACCCGCGCCAGCCGCCTGATCGAGGCTGGGATGGACTTCAACTACGTTCGCTCTCAGCTCCGCTGGTCGTCGATCGAGCTGGCGAAGATCTACGTCCACACGAAGGAGGAGAAGGTTGTCAGCGGATTCGAGAAGCTACGGAAATGATACAGAAAGTAAAAGAGGAGTTCTGTTTTTCCTGCGAGGGGCTCCTCCTTACGCCGGACGAGAAGCTCGGTCCGTTCTGTAAGCTCTGCTTCCAGAAGACGAAGCGCCGAGACCCGCTCATGCGGGCTGCGATCCGCTCGTCCGCGGTCGTCGTCGTGCCGCTGGTCTGTCCGCACGAGGAGCGGAAGCACGGCAACTGTCGCTTCAAGGAGCCGCGGTACTTCTCCGTGATCGTCCTCGACAAGCAGCTTGAGGCGACGAAGATCACGGGTCCTTACACGGAGCGCGGCGCCGAGCGCGAGGCGAAGCGGGTCCGCCGGGGGATCGACAGGAGGGGACGATGAGACGGCTGGTCGGACGTATCTCGAAGTACGACTGCGACCGCTGCGGGAAGAAGGAGTTCTGCCAGAGCACCGGCTTCGAGAAGCCGAGCGACGACTTGTCGGTAAATCGAGGCGCCTCGATCATGCTTCCGATCGTCGAGGACGGCGAGCTCTCCTTCCAGACGAAGGATCTCTGCGGGGATTGCGTGACGTCGCTGTCGGACTGGATGAAGAAGAAGGAGGGTTAGTATGTTCCAGAAGAGTATCGAAGCGATCATCGCTCAGGGCGTCAAGGATCTCGAGGCCGTCGTGAAGCAGACACGTCAGGCGGCCGACGACGCGAAGATTCGAGTCTCGCAGTGCCAGTCCGAGATCCAGTCTCTCGTCAACCTTGCGAAGCAGGTCCCGGAGAAGGTATTTGACCGGTACTCGAACGTTCTGGTCGGGACGGTCAATCAGTACGGGGAGAGTCCTACCGGCCTGTATGCCTCGATTAGATTATCAACATCGGAGGCACAGCTTCAAGGGCTCATGGGTTCAGAAGATCTGAAGCGTGGTAAGTACCGCGTGATCGTACTCCTTGAGCAGATCTCGTAGATGAAGATGAGCATCGGTCTTAGGGCTGGTCTGTCGTACGACACTACCTGCAATCGTCCAGGAGCAAAGCCGCCCATGCTGTACTACCTGCACGGCAAGGGTCGCTTCATTCGCTGCACCAGCCGTCTCTGGAAGACCGTAAATAAACGTGTCGTCGCTCAAGGTCGAGATCTCCCTGGTTTCTGTCATAAATAGGAGGCTCTATGTTCTGGTTTCTCAGGAAGCTCTTCTGGTGGCCCCGCTGGACCTACTCGATCGCCGTCGGCACCTCGCACGCGAGCGCTGAGGAGGCGAAGGCGAACGCGCTGATCCAGGCAGGGAAGATCGGCGGCGAGATCATAGGGATTGCAGCGGCCGACATGTGCTGCCAGAATGAGGCGGTCCCCGGGGGATGCGAGTGGGACGTCTACCTGCTCGTCCGGAACTAGACCGCCGACAGGGAGGAGACCATGGAATCCGAGATCATCACCGAGCTGGACGGGTCCGGGATCCGCTTCGTTGGGCTCAGGAACCCGTCTCCGTTCCTGGACAGGACCGTCACCAACCGGAACGAGGCATACGCAATGCTCGGTGGTCACACGCTCGACGTCGACATACGGGCTGGCAAGGATCCTGTCCTCGCGCTCACGCCGGAGCTCCGCTTTCAGTACATGACCGAGGCGACGATCGACAAGCGGACCGGAATGCCTAAGGTCGTCCAGAAGAAGGGTGTCGCCAAGATCCAGCACTCCCACATGGACGAGTTCGTCCTGACGGCTCCGTCGCTCTTCACGGCGACCTCGAAGATGTCGGCGGCATCCTGGTCGGTCCCGGCAGGTCCGCCGTCGGTCGGCGGGGCCTGCGCCTCGGCCGAGCTCTACAAGAACACGTCGAAGTACAACGTCGCCCTCCAGCAGGGAGACGTCGAGCAGCGTCCGGCCTCGAAGCCGGAGTGGATCTGCAACTTCTGCTACGCCGGGAAGTCGAACTACATGCACCGGACCTCACAGTACTCCCAGACGGCCCGCCTGATCTGGCTGACCGGCATGGTCGATCATCTGGGCGTCGACGGCGCCGCGGAGAAAATGGCCGAGGCGCTGCGGGTCCACCAGGGCAACACGAAGAGGCGCGCGAAGGCCGGAGAGAATCCGAAGTTCTTCCGGATACACGACTCCGGAGACTTCCAGCTGTCGCCGAATACGTACCTGCTCTGGTGTCTCGTCGCCCGGGCGATGCCGGAGGTCAACTTCTGGGCGCCGACCCGCATGTGGACCTTCCCGAAGTTCAACGAGCTTGTCCGCGCGAACCCGCCGCCGGATAACATGTCGATCCGGCCGTCGGCCCTGCACTTCGGCGACATCGCGCCGGACCTGGACGGCTTCGACCATGGGTCCTCAGCGCACTCGATCGAAGTCGATCCCGTCAAGGCCGGGAAGGCCGACTGGATCTGCCCGGCCTACCAGCACGACGGCCATACGTGCGCGGGTGCTGGCGGCCCGAAGGGCGAGAAGGACTGCCGTGTCTGCTGGGTCCACGTCGACATGTCCGTTTCCTACAGGAGCCACTGATGAACAAGCTGCAGGTCGAACTGGATCGCTTCCTGGGCGGTGCCCGCTCCAATCCGCCGGAGGCGAAGATGTACGAGTTCCTGGAGGTCCTGTCTGGGGACGGAAAGCTCTTCGACTACTCCGAGCAGGACTGGGTCGAGGCCGGTCGCTCCCAGGGCATGACCGACGACCAGATCGCGGCCTGGATCGAGACCGCGGCCTCCTGGCTCGACGACACGACCGACGAGGGGAAGTACGAGCCTGAGCTGGCGGCCTGGGCGTAGCAGGCGGCGCCGGAGCGACTGCGCGGGAAGAGCGTAGTGGAAGTGTTTTAGGAGAAGAAGGATGAGCGACGTCGACAACGGCGGTCAGGCTTTCCCAAGTGACAGCGATGAGTCTGGGTTCGCTGGAATGACACTTCGCGACTACTTCGCCAGTCAGGTGATCTTAGGTTACCTGAGAGGCGAGCCGATCCACATTGCAGCGCAACGGGCCTATGCGGCGGCGGACGCCATGATCGCCGTTCGTAACTTAAAGAAGGCTGCACAGTAATCGGGTTGAGTGCAGAACAGCTTGACAGAGGTACGTTCAGTGTTTATACTGAATGCTGTCCAAGGTGCTGTGCGATATGAGTCCTACGAACTGCGGCGATGTCCTATCTCTCGTACTGCGCCTTGGACAGTTCAGCACGTCAATGGGACTCGCCGCAGCTCGAAGGGTTCGGAGGTTATAATGAAGGGTCTCCCTCCCGAAGGCCTCTGGATCTCCCCGGAAGGGAAGAAGATCCGCGTGGTCGAGCATCTCATCACGATCGCCCACTACCCTGAAAAGTTTGGCATCACGGATCGTCAGGTTGAAGGTAAGTCGATCTCGCAGCTACGTGAGATCGCCGACGATCTGATACGGGACGGTTGGGTCCGCTACCGGCACTTTGGAGACTCGTACAATTTCGAGGTCGTGAACGCGAAACGGAAGATCGAGACGATCGAGGACGTGCTGACTCTCGTCGATGCGTACACGCTTGAGAAGGTGTACATCGCTCAGGCGGAGCCTCGTAAAGACTTCACCGGGACCGTCGAAGATGTCTTCGAGCGTCGGATCTTCGGATATCAGGAGAACCCGAAGAGGAAGAACCGCTGGCGGTTCACTTAAGCACACTAGACCTATTGAGTGCCAAGGGAGGATAGCTATGAAAACGATCCTGACACAAGCCCAGAATGATGTTCTTGGTGATCTTGCGATCGAACTCCTAAGGAAGCTTGGGCCCCCGGAGGACAGGACAAAGCTCATCGTCATCGTCGATGCTTTCCGGATGGCCGTCGAGCCTCAGATCATCGAGATCCGGAAGCTCCGGGAGATCGCCAAGCACGCAGGGGCGCACGCCAGGGGTGATGAGGACGGCGCGAAACTGTACGAGCTTCTCGACGCCACGCGCGACCCTGAGTTAATGTTTACCCGGTAGGGTGGCACAGAAGCCGAATTGAGTGCCACTGGGAACGAATTCCGCTTGACTTATTCTCATGCCATGATACAATGCTTTCATTGAATTGAGAAAAGGTGAAACAATGAACTACGAAGAGATGGTCAAGGAGATCCGGGCGAGCGAGAACTTGGGGCGCGGGTCCTGCTCCTGGGTGGACGAATGCCTGACGGACGAGGAACTTACTAAGCAGCTCCGGGATCTTGTCGAGGGTGACCGGATCTGCCAGCCGATGAAGAAGCCGACCGCCGCCAAGGTGATCCGCGAACTGACCCGCATCAATCGGGCCGTGCTGGAGCGGATGTGAAGACCGTCGTTTTCGTCGGGTGCGGGAAGGCTAAGCTGGACCGGAAGGCCCCGGCCAAAGATCTCTACACGTCCACCCTGTTCAAGAAGTGCCGTGCCTACGCGGAGCGGTACGGCGACGAGTGGGCCATCCTGTCCGCGAGGTATCGGCTTGTGATGCCAGATCAGGTAATTGAGCCATATGACGTCTGCCTGGACGACTACGACCGCGTTGGGCTTCAGGGCTGGGTCCACTTGACTCAATACGAGATTGTGGCCCGGTGGCCCAGCGAAACGACCAAGTACGTCTGCCTCGGCGGGGCGCTCTACTCGCTGGCCTTCACGGGCTACCCACGGCACCTTCAGGTAGAGCTTCCGATGTGTCACCTTGGGATGGGTGAGCGTTTGCAATTCCTGACCCGTGAGAACGCGAGGGCTTGGAACGATGCGCGCAACGCAGAAAGCGTTCCAGGCGTTGCCCCTCGCGCTCTCAAGGGTGAGGTTTCATAGAAGACTCGGAGGATGAAATGACATGGCCGAGAAGCGAGAAGAAGCAATTCCGCCATCGCCACCGCTGCAGGCATTGCAGGCGGGAATTCCTGTGTTGGGTGCCTCTGTGCCCTGGCGATCGGGAGTGCAGCAAGAAGCCGTGCCTGAGTCGTCGCGCTGCGGGTGCTGGGGCAAAGACGCTTGGCACCGGAAGTACGGAATGAAGCCGGGCGAAGTCTGTGTGAATTCGTAGAAGAACTGATTGGAAACTCATAGATGATCTGCGCCAATAGGAAGTGCGCCAAGCCGTTCACGCCGGACAAGCCCTGGGGGAAGTATTGCTCCGAAAGTTGCGGGGACAAGGCTCGCCACCAGCGGTACTACCGGCGCAAGAAGAGGTCGGCACAGAAGGCAGATTGAGTGCCAGGAGGGGATATGGAGTATGGGAAAAGGTGTCCGTGTAAGGTAGACCATAGAAAGGTGAAGTTGCGCTGTTCCTTGTGCGGCCATTTCAAGGAGCGCACGAAGAGGTGTCAATTTTACGAAATTCTTACAGCTTCCGTAGTGGCACAGAAGAGGTAAGAGTGCTGGTCGGAATTATCGTAGGTCTTGCTTACATTCTCGCTGGAGTTCTAGCTGAAGCGTGGGACCGCCAGGACGGGTTGGCACAGAAGAGGTAAAGAATGCCGAAGACATTTAAGATTGACCCATGCTGGTTCGGAGAGCGAAAGGTCGTCTATGTCCGCGTAGAACTTCCGAGTCACAAGGACCGAGCCTCTACGGCGCACTTCGTCGTCTATGGACACTCGGTCGACAAAGTAGCCGACAAGGTCTTCAGTGCCCTAGCGAGAGAGTTCGGGTGGCATGGGGGCGGCCACCCAAGAGTCGGCCGGACGCCTAAGAAGAAGCTGGCACAGAAAAGGTGAAGAGTGCATAAGATCTCGAAGATGATGGCGGCGATCATAGTCAAGAAGGATGGCTCCGTCTGCTATACGATTCATGACGCCAAAGGAACTGTTGTGGCAGGTGGCGGAACTCGCCGTGGGAAGAATGCTCCAAAGGATCCGATCAAGACGGCCTGCCAGAGCGTTGAGCGAATGCTTAGAGGACTTTTGGCACAGAAAGGCTGAAAGAGTGCCAAAAGAAGTCTACCTGAAAACCGGCTACTACGTCATGTGGTACTCTCGCCGGAGCGAGGCTGGTCATCTTCGTCGCTGGCGCTCGGCGAGTAAGCACGGCCTTCTGATCTGCGTCGGCTGCGGCTTCTCCTGGCTGAAGGTGGCGACCGCGAAGATCAGTCTGGACGGAGAAGTCGAGTGCCGGGACAAGAGCGACTGCTTCCGGCGTCAGACGATGCGGATGAGAGTGAAGGGGGAAAATGATGGATCCTGATACTCCTGTAATCTGCGGCGACCACAACTACGTCGCATTCTCTCCGTGCCCGCGATGTGCGGCTATGACGGCGCCGCCACGGCCGGTCACCGCTACGTTCATTAGCCGAGTCGAAGTCGTTGCGAAATCAGACTTGAAACCATGGTGGATTCCTAAGATCGTTTTCATGTGGATGGCGAAAGTTGTTTCTAGGACGCAGGAAGTGAGATTAAAATAGAATATACCTATGAAAGTAAAGATACTCCTGACAAAGGCGGAGCAGTCCGTCGGACTTCAGTACCTTCCGATGATCCCTGGCGACACCATCTACATCTTCGTTAGCCCTTCTCTCGGGGGTTACTTCCACTCCAGGAACGTGATAGGGCCGTTCGATCTGGTCTTCCTATCGTCGAGCCGTCAAGTTCTCTTTCAGAGAACCATGATCCCTCCGAACGATATCGTCGCGACTCCTCCTGGCGCCGCGTGGGCCCTGGAGGCGAAGCCTGGGGTGCTGCAGCGGTTCATCGTTCAAGGTAAGTTCACGCTGAGCTTCTGATGCCGAAGGAGATCCTCGTCTACCGCGGCTGGATCGGCGCGAAGGAGTTCGATCGTGCCGAGCTGGAGAAGATGGGGATCGAGCTCGGCCGCTGGAATCCGGAAGGAGCGTTCGACTACGTGTCGATGACGGCTGACGTGTACGCCGTCTTCACGAAGCGCTGGAAGGGTCGCGGGGTCTGGGGACTGATCGGCAAGCGGGAGCTCGTCTACTCGAAGACCGAGGACGACATCGACATCCCGTTCTGAATCAGATCGTGTACACGATGACTTCTACGGGCTGGAAGTTCTCGGCGCACGCCGCCGAGCGTCTCGCGAAACGGTTGAGGCTTATCCTGGATATGCGGGTTGAGGCCGAGATCTCGCGGATGCTCGACTCGGCCCAGGCGAAGCCGGTAAAGCTGAACTACGGCCGGTCCCTGTACCAGATCCCGGTCATGGGTGTCAACGTGATCGCGGTCTGCAATACTCGGGAGCGCATCGTCATCACGTTCATGGACGCGGAGAGATGGAACACGAAGTTCAAGCGCCGAACCAAACGCGACGACAAGTTCCGCCCTAAGGGCGGATTCGACGAGGAGGAGTAGTACTGGACAGGTCGGAATCCAGTCTGCATACTATTAGACTACTGTGCCGAACGAACGGGAAGAGATCAGAAGGGCGATTGCTCTTGCAGAGCAGAAAGCGAAGGAGAGACTGATGCGTGGATCCCCGGCATTCCTTCCAGGCTCGTCGTACGTCGCCGGATTCAGTGAGGAGCCGTCGGTCGTCGTCTCA
>Ga0210394_10000806_pt1 | contig 57794 bp, 61 predicted proteins | sample IncBWC12MmetaG_FD_160121 | JGI IMG/M metagenome (GOLD analysis project Ga0210394, IMG submission 160121) | Forest soil microbial communities from Barre Woods Harvard Forest LTER site, Petersham, Massachusetts, United States - Inc-BW-C-12-M | ecosystem: Environmental > Terrestrial > Soil >...
CCCACATCCGTCGTCTTCCAGAGCTTCGAGGTAATGGACTGAACGGTACGCACTTCTCCACTTGGACGGACGATCCGATGTTGGTGAACTGGATGTACGCCAACAGCAACCTCCTCGTCTACTGTGCTGTAGAGTGCCTCGCGGTCATCGGGGTGGACCAACCCGCTAACCGTTTCAATATCCATAGGGCGTTCTTGCGGTTTGAACCCGAATATTCGATAGGTCTCGTCGGACCAGATGATCTCGCCCGTCTCAAGATCCCAATCCCAATAGCCGACATGGGCAACACTTTGAGCTTCTTCAAGTCGTGCTTTGCTTTCTTGAAGGCTCCGGGACAGTGCCTCGCGCTCTTCATCGGCTCTTTTTCGTTCGGTGATGTCTGTTACTACACCGACATATTCGAGGTTGCCGGAGTTGTCTCTTCCTGCATGCGCAACTACATGAACGTGTCTGATGACCCCGTCAGGCAAGAAAATTCGATGCTCGACATCCATGTCCATGCCGTTCTGCGCGACACGATCCGACAGCAGTCGCACACGGCCCAGATCGTCGGGGTGAACTCTGTCGAAAACCAGATCGAGCGTAGGATTCGTTTCTCGTGTAAAGCCCAGAATTCTGTAGGTTTCGTCCGACCAAACGAGCTCACCACTGCGGACCTTCCAGCCGAAAGTTCCCGCATGACTTAACCGCTGAGCCTCTGCCAAGTACTGCCATCGTCGTCGCAACTCTGCCTGGTCTCGTTTCAAATCCTCATTCGCTCTTTCGAGTTCGTTCGTTCGCTCATCCACCTGAACTTGCGTGGTGCTGCGAGCTTGTGCGACAAGTTTTCGGTGTCGACGCCAGCTGCTTAGCAGGCCAACTGACAAGCCTAGAATCACGAGAAAAATCAGAAAAGAGGCCATTGGGAACGAAGCTCCGAATTGCCAGAATCTTACCTTACCTTTTGCAGTCGTGGTCCTCCCAGGATTACATCAGAGCAGTGCTCGATCCACTCATCCAAACTGAGAGCTGGTTTTCTTCTCGGCAAGACTTTCGGCGCGTTTACCGATCTTCTTAAGCACCCCTTCCAGCTGTTGCAGCTCTTCTGGAGAGACATCCTGGAAGGCACGTTTGATGAGTGCTGTATGCCGACGAAAGAGAGGGACGAATGTTTGCCGCCCTTTTTCAGTCAGAGACACGGTCCTTACCCTACGATCTTCGCTGCACTCTACGCGGCTCACAAACCCATTTTTGTACAGACGATCCACCGCGACGCTTACTGATCCTGGGTTGAGGTAAACCTTTGGGCCAATCGCATTCACTGGCATCGGTCCCTTATGGAGCAGCACTTCGAGGACCCGAAAGTCAGACTCTCCTAATCCCTCTGCTAGGAATGTCGGAAGGAGATAACGGGACATCGATTGCCAGGCTTTCAGCATGATGAGCCAGGTATGAAGCGCTTCCGAAGGCTTTTTGCGTTTTTCCATAAAAATGTGAATCCTGTGATTATACTCGACATCATATATATCGATGTCGATATGAACTAGATCGATGAAATAAATAAGGAGGCTACCATGGCCAGCACAGCAACTCCAGTACAAACCGCAACCACCACCGCCTGGAACATAGACCCGGCTCACTCCGTGGCGGAGTTCAAAGTCAAGCACATGATGATCGCGAACGTGAAAGGGCAATTCTCCAAGGTTTCGGGAGCGTTATTCTTGGACGAATCGGATCTCGCGAGCTCCCGCGTTGAAGCCTCGATCGAGGCGACCTCGATTCATACGCGCGATGAACAGCGCGATGCGCACCTGAAGAGCCCCGATTTCTTTGATGTGGAGAAGTTTCCGACCCTGCACTTCAAATCCAAGAGCATCGGCATCGTCAGGGATGGAGAATTGACGGTCGAAGGCGACCTGACCATTCGTGGCGTAACCCGCAACGTCCGCTTCGCCGTTGAAGGGCCCACACCACCTGCGAAGGATCCATGGGGCAACACCCGAGTTGCGGTCTCGGCGACCACAAAGATCAATCGTAAGGACTTCGGATTGAACTGGAACGCTGCCCTCGAGACTGGCGGCATTCTGGTTGGCGACGAGGTCACCATCACTCTCGATGTCGAGTTCGTGAAGGCCTAACCGGGTCGCAGTAAAGGCCCGATTGCCCCTAGGTTCGGCAGGCGCCCCACAAGGCTCATGACTTGGGGCTGTGCCACCTAGCGGGCCGCCGGAAACGTAATTGGATCGACAAAATGGACCGTTTATGAAGGCTGGAGCGTCTGCGTGATATCAGGGGATAAACATGGAAATCGGAATCGATAGCTTCGGAGCGGTAATTTCTGACCCGGCCGCGGGCCTGACGTTAAGTCCTGTGCGACGCACACAGAATCTACTCGAAGAAATTGCACTCGCCGACAAGGTCGGACTTGATGTCTTCGGAGTGGGCGAACACCATCGCAGCGAGTTTGTGGATTCAGCCCCAGCGGTGATTCTCGCCGCGGCTGCCGCGCGAACCCAGAATATTCGCCTAACGAGTGCCGTTACGGTGCTTAGCGCCGCCGATCCGGTTCGGGTGTTTCAAGAGTTTGCCACTCTGGATTTGATATCCAGCGGTCGTGCCGAAATCGTTGCCGGGCGCGGCTCGTCTATCGAGGCCTTTCCCCTCTTCGGTTTCGATTTGGACGACTACGATTCGCTTTTCGCGGAGAAGCTTGACCTCCTTCTCAAAATTCGCGACAACACCCGCATTCATTGGAGCGGCAAATACCGCGCTCCGCTCACGGGACAGGCCGTGTACCCGCGGCCTCTCCAAGATCCGCTTCCGATCTGGGTCGGAGTCGGTGGAACGCCGGCTTCATTTGTACGCGCCGGCACACTCGGACTTCCCTTGATGGTCGCGATCATCGGTGGTGAACCGAAGCGATTCCGACCGCTCATTGATCTGTATCGTGAAGCAGGCCGACGGGCCGGCCATCCCGAAGAGAAGCTCTTGGTTGGACTGCACGCGATTGGCTTTCTGGGCAATACAACGAAAGAAGCTGCGGACGATTTCTATCCGGGGTACGCCCACACCTTCACAGAGATCGGCAAGGAACGAGGCTGGCCACCAGCGACGCGGGCTCAATTCGATGCCCTGCGCGGACCAACGGGCGCCCTGTTGATCGGGGATGCAGAAACTGTTGCACGGAAAGTGCTCTACGTTAACCAGGTTCTTGGCGGGCTTTCTCGCATCACATTTCAGATGGGCGTCTCAGCCTTGCCTCATGACAAGATGCTAAGGTCCATCGAAATCCTGGGAACTCACGTGGCTCCTAAAGTTCGCAAGGAACTCCGATTTGATGAACTTACCAGAGCTTCGAGATTGGTCCAAGCTTGAAGCCAGTTCTTCGTGGATATAATGTCGATTTGAGCGGCGGGGTTTTCGCGGTATGGATTACGGTACGTAAATGTGTTGGCTTGTACGGACTAGCAAGGACTTTAGGTGGCCACCCGCCTCTTGCAAGTAGTTGTATTTCCCTATCGTGGTTGTTCTTTCACGGCGGTAACACGGGTTCAAATCCCGTCGGGGCAACGATGTTCGAGGCTAACGGGTAAGCGGTATCCGCACGAGTCCAACCGCCTTAAGTTTCGCCGCCTCTCTACGGGTTGTCGTAAATCGCTGTTGTACTAATTTGCCTGTGCCAGTCGCCTTACTGTGTGGCGCCATAAAGACTCTTTTCCGGACCGAATATCACGCCAGAATAGGGCCCTGCTCCGTCGTCGGCCCCTCCCGTGAATTTGTGCAGGACAGTCTGTTCGCCCGCCGGCGTAAGGCTGAACAGAACCCCATAGTCATTGGTCCCACCGCAGCACGTCACTCCGTAAATGTTGCCGGTGCTATCCAGCAACAGTCGGCCGACGGGCTCGGTGCCGTCCTGTGGAGGAGAAGGAAAGCTGAATAGGAGCGAATAATTTCCGCTTGTATCAATCTTGAATATCGTCCCGGTATTGTTCGGTCCAAAGCCCGCAGGAACAAAAAGTCGTAGAAGATCAGGGTATCCGAAAAGGTAACAGGCATTCTTCGCGTGAAACAGCCTATCATCCTCTAAGAACAATCAGCAGGAGCCCAAGAATGATTCGGAGAGTTGCTTTGCAAATCGGAATTCTCGTACTACTTGCTTTCATCGTATGCAATGCATACTTCGGTGTCGGCTACCTAAAGCGTATGCAGAATATCGCCACGCTCACGCTGGATAGCTCCGCCATTCAAGCGGAACTTTCCGGTGTTTTGAAAGACTTGACTGATATGGAAACAGGTCAGCGCGGATACCTGCTTACCGATAACCCCGAGTATTTGCAGCCCTACAATGATGCGAAGGGCAGGATCGAAAGTAATTTTTCTGATCTCCGGGCGGGGCTCGCCAAACGGATGCAGACTGACCAATCGCTGGAGCCGCAGTTGGTGACTTTGGCCAAATCGAAGCAGGTGGAGATGGAGCGCTCCATTAGCTTGCGCCAGCATGGATTTCGCCTTCGCTCATTCAAACTGGTGGATACAAACGAGGGGGAGGGCTACATGGATGAGGTTCGACGCATCGTTTCCTCGCTAGCGTCTATTGAAAGCAGCAATTTTGCGAGACTCGATGGCGAGAGGATTGCCGCCTTGAAGCACGCGGTCCGGGCGACCATTGTTGCCAATTCCATTTTGCTTGTACTGGCAGCATGCCTGTTCGGACTGATGGGTCACCATGCACGGGTGCTCGCAAATGAAGCAGCGCAGAGCAAGCAAGAATTAGCTGTGCGGGATTTGCAACTGGAAAAGATAACGTCTGCCCTTTCCGGTCCAGCGCGTTCCGATATCAGTACCATCAACACGATTTCCCGGTTGCTGCTTGAGACTTACGGAGGATTTCTTCCCCGGCACGGACAGGAATATGCCGAACAAATCAAAGAAGCAGCGTCACAAGTGGAGCGATTGCGACAAGAATTGGTTGGCAGACAAGACTCCGAGAGTGATGTAAAGGCAGCTTAGACAGCAAACCGTACCTAAGTTCGTGGACTCTAATAGCCTATCGAGATGCAGAATCCCGTCAAAGACCGCATCGTAAAACTGCGAGAGGAAATAGCGCAGATTAGTGAAGCGAATCGGCAGTACATCGGGGGCGGGAAAAAGATTCCGGGCTCAGCGGGAGATCACGAACGTCGGCTTCAAAGATTGCAGGAAATCCTCGATGAATTGGTGGCGCTAACAGATTGGAAAAAGTTGTGAACTAGGCGCTTGTGATGTGCGCTTCTGCCTCGGTCGATTGTTGGTTGGAATCGGTTTCGGCGTTTCCATGGTCATCGTCCTCCGATTCCTTATACCAGCAGAATAGTAAAATCGGTTCACATAGTGAATCTTCAACTGGAGAACTGGCGGTGACGAGAGATGAAGCTCGGAATCTGGCCGATCTTTGGGTCGCGGCGTGGAACGCTCATGATTTGGATTTGATCATGACGCACTATGATGACGCAGTCGAGTTAACTTCGCCGGTGGCCGCCCAGCTATTGAAGACCTCTGATGGCAAGGTGATCGGAAAGGCAAACTTGAGAGCATATTTTCAGCGAGGGCTAGAAGCCTACCCAGAACTCAGCTTTCATCTTGAGGACGTGCTGTGCGGCGTAAACAGCGTCGTGTTCTACTACAAAAATCAAAAGGGTACGCGCACGGCAGAGTTCATGGAGTTATCAGCGACAGGAAAGGTGGCAAGAGTTGTGGCGAACTACGGTACGTAGACGGGAGCCACCCCGCAGTCGGCCCGATTCCTGCTGGCCAATCCGAAGCAACTATTGAACATCGTCATAATTCCTCATTGACCAGCGGTTAAAACGTGTAATGGCCTGTTATCGTCAGCTACACGCTTAGAATCGTCCTTGGAACCATCTTCAGCTAGGCCATGTCTCTATGATAAAACGCGCCGAGAAGCCGTCCGCGTATATCGAGGTCATCCCCGCTGACCGGAGCAAGAGCCGATCCTGGCTAATTTGCTTGAGTTTACTGTTGCCGATGCTCCAACCGGTCTAGAAATCCGTTTCCGTAAGAGGCTGAAAATGCTATCTCAGATTCTGGAGTTGGACTCACTCCAGCGACCAGATCCAGATCCCGATAGTCTTCAGTGAAGGTGATGAAGGGACCGAGATGGGAGCGCAGGCCGTAGGTTGCGGCGAGGTTGACGGAATAATTTCCTTCGCGGACGTTAAAAGCGCCACCATCAACCTGTACGCTCTCCAAGGTCTCGGGGATAAATATGTTGGGATCCGAATAACCGTTGCCATGGGCATTCGCCGATAAGTTGTTGGGCACGAGATAACTGCCAACGGCGACCTCCCAACTACTCCATATGCTAATTAGGCCTCACTCCCATAAGCTCGCGGCCGGGATTCGAATGGATGAAGGTTTCCGTGCGGAGATTTATCAACCGATGATGTCATAACACTTTTTCCTTGGAATACAGTGGAGCATATTGTGTATGCAGACAGAATTTAGGTAGCAGAGGTAACGACTGCAATCCTTGCTAGAGGCCGAGGTTCGCTGCGATCGACAAGGAATGATTCGAGTAAGGTACGCAGATAGCGGTATTGAAGATCCTGAATATAATGTCCGGCAGCAGCCATGCGGATACGGGTGTTCTTGACGCGCGTGGCAGCGAGTAGCTCAGTAGCGGCAACGTCGCTCGCAATGTGATCATCATTCCCAGTGATGACCATCAACCGATTTGTTAATTTTGCCAGTTTCTGACGAAGCGGGTAGATCGCATCAGAGGCCAGCCTACTTGCGTACCGCGTCAGCGACGGTGTAGTCGACATCGGGCTTGCGATCTCAAAAACTCGCGATCGGTCCGGTAACGACCATACATGCAATCCGCTCTTACCAGGATCTTCGGCACTTGCATTCACTTGGGCGAGCGTGAATTTACACAGAGCGCTCGTCATTTCCGGCTCACGACGCACTACATCCAGCATTCCCAAAATCTTGCGCCCATACACTGTGGCGAATCTTTCGTCAGAAGTAAAAAATGACGGGCTGAGAAGCACAACGGAATCGACAGCTATCTTCTCGGTAAGTTCTATCGCAGCCAAATGGCCGTTGCACCACGCGAGCACATCGACCTTGTCAAAGCCCTCTTGCTGCACGGCGAGAGCAGCGTCGGCTGCGTCCATTTCCGCGGTGGCGTCGGTATGCAAACCTCCTGCCAAAAGGTCGCTGGCGCGGCTCTCGCACATGAGAATACGAAAGTGATCGGTTTCGTCTGCCAACAAATGTATCCATAAGGCGGCCGGGACACCGCTCGCATTGAGCAATACCAAAGGCTGACGCCCGCGACACCTGACGAAATATCTAGCCCCACTGCTTGATTTACGCTCTTTATAATCGTCGCGGAGAACATGCTCGATCGGTTTTTTCAGAGATACCGATGGAGCGAGCGAGACTGCACCGCGCTCAGCTGCCTCCGCATCTGTGGCACTCGCCATGAGTAGCTGCCACATGTCATCGGCCTCGACGGCGGTATCATCAAATGGAATGTTGGCCCGCCGCAGGAATTCCATGCATCGTTCGCCAAGAGCTTGCGCCTCTGCGAATTGCTTTTGAGCGCGGGATGAGCTGTCCGGTGCAGCTCTGCCGGTCCTGACTGGTTGTTTAGACAAGTATTCCGGATCACGGCGAATAATCTCCTCTACCGCGTTCAGCATGAGCGAATTAAATAGTTCACCAGCCATTTACCACCGAGATTTCCATGATTTCGCGCAATGTTGTAGTTGTCCTACTTATCGATGAGGATTTCCAAACCACGGCCACGGGTTCCCTGTGTGGATCTGCCTCTGCCGCACCGTCGACAACATCACTTGGAGCTTGATCGACGAGGCCGCAAAGCGCGACAAAGGACTGCATAATGCTCTCTTCGGGCGCGCCGCGATACCTCAGACTCCGCTGTCGTGTCGAAAGCGTGAAACGTTTCGGGATAATGGTGCAGTTCGACGGTCACCCCGGCTTGCAGCAAGCTTTGCGCGTAGTTAATGCCCTCGTCTCGCAGCGCATCGTAGTCGGCGGTCATCACGTACGCCGGCGGAAGGCCACGAAGATCAAGCGCGCGCGCCGGAGCGGCATATGGCGACACATCCTGGTCGATCCTCTCACCAAGATAATGCGTCCACATATACTCGGAGTTTCTGCGGTTCCAGCCTTGGATGTCGACAAAGTGGATCATCGATGGAGTGATCATGCGGTCGTCAATTACAGGGTACAGGAGAGATTGAAACGCCGGCACGCGATCCCCACGATCACGGGCCATGAGGGCAACAGCTGCGGCAAGTGCGCCGCCTGCACTGCTGCCGGCAACGGCGATGCGGGAAACGTCAATGCCGAGTTCGTCGGCTTCAGCAATCGCCCAGAGATATACCGCATAGCAGTCTGTGATTGCCGCGGGGAATGGGTACTCAGGTGCAAGACGGTAATCGGTCGCTATCACCACGGCCTTGGTCTCTTTCGCCATTTCGAGACATCTCGGATGTTCGATCTCAAGATCTCCGAGTACAAAAGCCCCACCGTGGAAATAAATTACCGCAGCAGCAGGTTTGACCAGGTCTCGGGGAACGTACAGCCGAACGCGGACGGTGGAGGTGCCATCGGAAGGGCAGATCCGATCAACAACGTCAACCTCTGAATCGGTCAACGTATGAGATCCCAGCATAGTCGATAGCCGAATGAACCGATTCATTTCGGATCGAGCAGCCACCGGATCGCTGTAATCAAGGCGCGGTAGCATGCTCATAATATCCCTGAGCTCACGCTCCATTGAAACTCTCACAAAGGTCATCGTCAGGTTTCCGGAAGCGAACGAAGGCGTATGCGCCACGAAGACTGGAGATCGCTGGGAGATTTTCTCGCGTGATATCCAGCTGTGAGCCGCGGAGCTTCTCAATGAAAGCCAGGAATGAGATGAGGAGCAGCGAATCGAGGATTCCACTCTCAATCAGATTGGCATCGGCGTCGAGTGAGGCTGATTCCACTCCGGCCACTTCATAGAAAAAGGCCCGGGCTCGATTGATGAATACTTCCTCAGTTAACTCTTCCATCTATCCAACCCTCCAACAAACTCAACAGTTCTCTTTTCCATTAACGAGTCAGTGAGACCAACGAGTGCCACATCTCCACGACTCGCTTGCGGTCAAGCTTTTCCGAACCGGTGCGTGGCAAAGCCTGAGTAATCTGAATCACGCGCCTAGGCGCGTGATGGGCACCAAGCCGCCGTCCTAGCTCGGCTGCTACGACGGCACAGGTCAGACCGGAATCGGGCAACAACCGGACCAGCAGACCAATATCTTCGCCTCCAGCGGGAAGATGCAGAGGAACCCCCGCAGCTTCATGAATCCCATCGAGCTCCAACGCGGCAGTCTCCAATTCGTCGAGATAAATCGAATGACCGCCCTTCATGACGACATTCTTTAGCCGCCCCACGATCGAGTACCGACCCTGCTCGTCGCGTCTGAGAAGATCTCCGGTCCGAAGCCAACATCCATGGAAGGCAGCCTCTGTGGCACGCGTATTGCGGTAGTACCCATCGAAGACTGTCGGACCCGACAATTCAAGTTCCCCTTCGCCAACCCCCTCTACAACTGTTCCGTTTCGATCACGCAGTTGAGCCTTTAGGAACGCAGGGGTACCAATGGTGTTTCGGCCCATTCCGCGCTCATCATACTCACCGAAGAAACTGGGGCACATGGATTCCGTGAGCCCGTACGCGTTGAGTAGGCCGAGGTTAAATCGGCTCTGAAATTGTTGCCGTGTCCGCTCCGATAACGGCGCACTGCCGCAGATGCAGGTAGGAACTTTGCGCATTCTTTGCGGTGGCGCCGCCACTTGGTTCAGAAGTTCGATAAGCGGCGGCACCAGAAAGATCTGTTCGATGTCGTGATCGGCAACGGTCTGCCAGTACCCAGGAGCAGTCCGCAAATTAAGTTCCGGCAAGACAACAACGGTAGCGCCGGCGCAGGCGGCCCAGATGTAATGCAGGGTGAGGACGCCGTATCCAGAGAGCCGCATGCTACAGGCGATGTATTTTGGCGCGGCGCCACGATATCGGACAATCGTTGCCGCCGCCGCATGTATTCCCGTTAACAATCGATCATGCGGTATGACAATTCCCTTGGGATCTCCAGTACTCCCGGAGGTATAGGCCAGGAGCGCGGCCCCATCCGGCAAATCCGAATGTTCGTCTCTTGAGGAAGAGTCGGTGAGCAACGAAACCGTAAACTCTGGATCTACCGTGATGCACGCATCAGGTCGGCTATGGGAATAAACCGAGCGGCGCACGCTATCACCCCATTTCGGGTCGACAAGCAGTGCGGTACCCGCAAGGTCCCAGATTCCAAGCAGCAATGGCAGTGTATCGGGGTGGTCTGCCAACTCGACCGCACAAAGACTTTGTCGACTTATGCCAGCTGCCGCGAGCCGGAGACTCAATTCTTCGCCCCTGGCAGCGAGCTGAGCCCACGACAATCGGATGCCCACGTAAGGTTCACGCTCGAATATTAAGGCAGGCTCATCTGGGCGCTCGCGTGCGAGCGCCGTATAGATGTCGAAAAGGTTCATCATATTTGCGTATGCGCTCGCTCCCTGTACTGTGGTTCGTCCACAGTAACGGGCGACTCGGTTCGCATGCCATCGGCAAAAGGAAACGACACATATCCGGAAAAGATAAGATTCTCAATCGCCAAGGCAACTGGGGTTGGCGAAGCCGGGTCCACAAGACCCGCCAACGCCGGCAGATGAATGTGAGGCGTAAAACCGCGCAACGCTAACGTCGCGTTCATGCCTCGAATAACTGAAAGCTCGTCATTCAAAGCAATGCCTATGTGCTTCTCCAACAGAGCCTGCGAATCGTCGCCAAGCAGACTCAGAAGCCCCGCAATAGGGCATCCACCCGTGCAGTTTGCGACGATATCGAAATCCTGACGAATGATCTCGTCCGATTGGTCGACCACCTCTCTCGCAGACCGCACGCACCATCCTAGATGTAGCGAACCCCGCCGACTATGAAAGACAGACGACGGTGACGGGATAGTTTCGTCGGCGCGCCGGGAGACATAACACGTCGATCCGTTCGGCGGATGAACTCTTGCCGCATAGGTGCCTTTTGGGAATATTAGAAACGCATAGGCTGCCTCTTGGGAGTATTAGAAGAAGTGGAGTCTGAAGGGGGTGTTGTGGTAACCCGGCTGGCAGGCTGCCGCCACAAACCATCTAGAAGACTTTCGTATTCGCCAGATGGCTGGCTCAAGACCAGCAAAAACTCATCGTAGCCGAGACACGCAGCTGTGTCAATTAGCAAGTGCAGACATGCAACAGCGAGTCTGTTCTGTGACCGAGAGTGCAGAAGAACTAGGAGTGCCTGCGGTTGTGCGTCAGCGCCTGGATGCGGGGCAGTTTCGACTGGGCATCATTGCCTTGGATGACGACACCATGGGTGATCTGGTCCCAGGTGGCTCCGTGGTTGTGATCGACAAATCGCATAACACAGTAGAGATAGGTCACTGGAAAACCATCCAAGAACGGCCGATCTACTTTGTGTGGCACCAGAAAGGCTACGGGTGCTCTTGGTGTCATCTCGTACATGACATGCTGTTGATTGTGCCTCATCCGACTTCGCGACAGCCGGCTATGATTTTCAAAATGCCCCGCGCCGCGACCATTGTCGGTCGAATTGTCCACGTGTGGCCTCCTCTGATCCTCCCTAAGAACGCCGCATGTGCCCTCCAGAGAAAAACTAAGACAACTGCACTATCCCATTCCAGCAGTCGCAGACCGCCGCTTGCGCTGGCACTATTCGTTCATGATCCCCGAGGCTGCCAAGGCCGAGGCTTATTGAGTTGCCGAAGAAATATCGCACCTACTTCAATCGCAAGCGAGAGTGGCCGCAAATCTGGTCGATTGATCTGCCTCATCTTGCCTGCAATTACAAACTAGTTCTCACGCACACTCTTCAGCCCCTAAGACACGCCTCATTGCTTCAATCTCGCCTGCTCCTCCGGTGCCAACAACTCTACCCTCGGCTCCCACACGGTTCCCGTGATGCTGTAAACCAACGCCCCCGCCGATTTCCCGTCACCACTGCTCAGCTTAAAATCGAGCGCACGCCCCAGCGACGCATTCCCCCTAATCTCATACGCACCCGCGGAAGAAATGATTTTCCCTTTCTCGAGATCGATCTTTCCTGCATGCAGCCGCGCGCGTCCCTGCCAGTGCGCCACTCGCAGCGGTCCCTCATCGTCCTTCAACGTGACATGCGGCAACACCCCGTCTCGCAAATCGAATTGCAGTTCGCCTTCTGCCGATTGCCAGAATTCCCCGGAGTTCGCACCCGTTCCGCTCAGCCGGTAAGTACTTCCCGCGGTACCGGACACCCACGAATCATGCATTGCATCGGAGGCCTGTTGCAGAGACATCGCCGTGAACGTTCCGCTTCCCTTATAGACGGGAGGGCTCGCCGTGAAATCCGCCTGCCACTCACCAAGATGTTTTCCGCCCATCAACTCGGCGCGTAAGTCAGATATCTTCAGCTTCCCACGATCCAGGTCGAGCGTGGCCATAATCCGCTCCGCGCTCACGTTTCGAATTTGCAGCCGCCCGACACTCACTTTGCCGGACGCTCGAAGGTTCTGAAGAAACGACGGCGTCGTAGGCCCCACCGAACTCAGCACCTGGTACCAGCGCCGTTCGCTCGGCTGCGAACCCAGCCACGCGCGAAGATTGCTCAGCCCCACACTCTCCGTATTCAAATTGAAGTGGACAACGCACGCCCCCGGCATCCCGCAACCGCGGGGCAAGCTCACTGACCCCGTCCATCGTGCTTCCGCCGCCCACGCGCTCAACTTGTCGACGCGTGCCTCGTCCGGCGAAAGATGCAACACTGCCGAGGAAATCTCGATCGGCCCATTCACTCCTCGCACCGTGGCACGCACATTACTCAGTTGCACGTCTCCCGTTACTTCCGGCGATGAAAATCCCGACGCACCGGAAACGTTTCCCGTCCACGATCCTGCGATCTCCACATTCATTTGCGCCGCGCCCTCAACCGTGGCCTTCAGCGCTGGAAGTCCCAAGAGGCTAGCCAATCGCAATGTTTGCGATACCTGCCCATTACCGCGGATCACCATGCAATAACCTGACCGCCCGATCCAGCCTCGCGCCTGTGCTGGCGCAGTCTGTCCCAGCGCCACAGGAAACGGTCCGTACTCCACACGCAGCCCGTTCGCAGCCGGAAAAACTTCAGGCAGAAAAACCGTTGCGCTCGATCTTCTGCTATTCTTCTTCGCCGCGCGAATGTTCGCATCATCCGAGGTCAACACAAACGGCACGCTTCCCGGAGACACATCCACTTTATTGCTCGCAGACTGTAATCGAAGATCGGCAATCTCACCCTTGCCTCGAAACTCCGGCCCGTGTGTAGACGCTCCCAACTCCCGAACCACGAAATTCCCTTGCACGCTTCCTGTGGGGATAAGATCCGCCGGCAGGTTTTTCTTCGCACGTCGTGCCAACTGCACCACTCCAGTCATCGGGACGCCTTCCACGTTCAGCGTCAGATCGACTTTGTGAACTCCAGGCAGTCCGGCATCGCCGTGCAGCGTGATCGAGCCGTCGCCCACGGGCGCACTGCAAAAGATCTCATGCACCACGCCTTCCGCCGAGTTATACCTGCCATCGCAATGTGCCGCCAGCCGCAGCCCTTCGCTGCTCGCGATGTCGTACCGTCGAAAGTCCTCTATCGACGCATCGGTGGCAACCTGCATCGCCGCCGGAGTTCCACCAAGTGTTGCCGAAAGGTGAACTCCCCCGCGCCAGCCCTTGTCGTTACCCGACACGAGCTTGGTCATTTGTCCAAGTTGCGCACGATCCCAATCCAGGCCGAACTGCAGCGGAGTCTCGCGCAGGCTTCCGGCGCGCTGCCATACTCCATTCATTCGCAGCAGGCCCGTGTCGCTTAAGTTCATGTCGGTGCGCAGCGGCTCTGCTTTCAGCCGCACTCCCCACGCATTTTCCGACTCCTGCCATAACGCAAAATCCGCATTCAGCAACGCATACGGTTTCTTCTCCTGTCCCGCTTTGAAATTGATGCGGCCGGAATTGGCCTCGATGTATGGGAACCCCGGCCGCGCTTCCGACTTCGGCTTCGCCGTCGGTGCCAGCGGAGTGCGCGCCGTGCGCTCTAACAACGCTTCCCAATTCCATCGCCCGTCTTCTCTGCGCACCAGATTCAAGCTGGGTTCGCTCAGTTCCAGCCGCGAGATCTCCAATCGTCCGCGCATCAGCGAAGTCAGCCGCACCACCGCCGTAACCTCCGGCGCGCGCAGCATGGGCTCCGCGCCGAATGCCGGATCTTCATAAATGACTAAGTTGCTGAGATCGAATCCCGGCTGCGGAAGGAATCGAAGATGAACCGACCCAATGTCGGCAGGACGCGCCACCGCGCGGCTGATGGAATTCGTAATTCGCGCTTTCAGCCGGGACACACCGGGGCGCAAAAGAAAAAGGCCCAGCAGAATTACCACTGCCGCGGCCACAACTCGCCGCATAGAAGGAGAAAGTTTCACCGCACCACTCGCAGCGTCCGCCTCCATCGCGTCTCATCGAAGAAGTGCAACACCACATGCGCCAGAAAACCAATGCGGTCGCCGATCTCGGTCTTGCGATACTGATCGCTTGGAGTTTCAAACGACCAGTAGATGAACATCGGCCGCCCAATAATATTTTCCTGCGGAATAAAACCCCAGTAGCGGCTGTCGAGGCTCACATCGCGGTTATCACCCATCGCGAAAAAACGCCCGGGCGGCACAACCAAATCATCCCCTTGAATGTGCGCTGGCAACTCCGGCTCCCAGCATGGATACACGTTCGAACTCTCCGAAGGCGGCACTGCGGGAAAATCATCGCGATAAGCATTCGGAATCGAATCCGGCGCGTGAACGACGTAAGGCTCCGTCAACGCTTCGCCATTGCGGTAGACCACGCCGTTGCGCAAGTGGATTCGATCTCCCGGCACACCCATGATCCGTTTCACCACATATAGCCCCGGTTCGCACGGCGCCAGGAATACCACGATATCCCCTCGCCGCACGCCGCGATAGGGAAGCATCGGTCCCATCCACGGAGTCTTCGGCGCAAACTGAATCCGGTTCACGAACACGTGATCGCCAATCAGCAGCGTGTTCTCCATCGAACTCGATGGAATCTCGAACGCCTGTACTACAAATGTAATGATGAAGAGTCCCGTCACCAGCACCGCGGCCAGCGACGACAAAAACTCGACGGTCGTCTCGCGCGGTTTCTCTTCAACCTCAATCTTCTCTTTGCCGTTCTTAGCCAATGTGTACCCGTCCCATCTCGCCTCACCCTCCGGACAGCTAGCTCTGCTACAACCGCATCGCTGCAACCGTACCCCACAACCCTGCCGATACAACCGTGGAAGAGCGGCCCTTCAGGGCCGCGTCAGCCCAGAAAAAACTCGCGGGCTTTAGCCCGCTCAATTCACCAGCCGGAGCGTCCGATTCCACCGCGTGATCTGGAAGACATGCGTGATCGCATACGCAAAGTGATATATTTTACCACCCATCGAAGACGGCACAATCCCTTCGCCCTCGCTCCCTTTCACCGACCAGTAAATCAAAAGCGGCCTTCCAATGATGTTGGCTTGCGGCACAAATCCCCAGTACCGGCTGTCGTAACTATCGTCCCGGTTATCTCCCATCACAAAATAATTCCCCTGCGGAACGATGAGCTGTCCATTCTCCACAAGTTTTCGCATCTGGACCCACCACTCCGGAGTCACGCCCGGCGCAATATCCAGCTTCGGAAAACTGTCCCGGAACGCGTCGTTCACCGGCCGCGTCAACTGTATATAAGGTTCCTTCAGCGGCGTTCCATTCACGTAAACCTGCTTGTTGACCAGCCGAATCCGGTCGCCAGGCACGCCGATCACGCGCTTTACAAAATGCAAGGCCGGCGTCACTGGATAATGAAACACCACGATATCGCCGCGCCTCACCGGTCGGTAAGGCATCACGGAATCGGCCACGCTGCCCCCGCCGTAGCAGAGTTTATTCACCAGCAGATAATCACCGATCAGCAGCGTCTTCTCCATCGATGGCGACGGAATCTGGAATGCCTGCACGATGAATGTGATCACGAACACCGCAATCACAACCGTCCCCAGCAACGACTGCAGCGAGCCGGTCACGTCCCCTCCCGCCGCCATTTTTCGCTCCAGAGGACGATGGGCGAGCAAGGGATAATCCGGAAGACTCACGTCTGGCACCGGCACATCCGCACCAGGTTCCGGAACAGACACGGTGGGCACGGACACATCCAAAGGACGCTCGTTCTGCGATCGCTCGTCTGCCAAGTTTTCGTCTGCGAAATTCATCGACTCCAGTGATCCGACTCCCGATGTCCCAGCTCCAGTGACCCAGCCACCTTATTTCTCTACCGGCCGTGCTCCCCGCGCCACTCGATCCGGCTGCGGCCGCGAAGCCAGGTACGACAACAACTGTCGTGCCGCATCCTGCTCCGCCATCTTCTTTGTAGACCCTTGCGCCCGTCCCGCGAATTCTACTTTGCCGTCGCCGTTCTTTCCGTTCAGACGGACTTCCACGGTAAACGTTTTTCGATGATCCGGTCCCGCCTCTTGCACCAGTACGTACGATGGTTGCGGCATGCCTAGGCCTTGCAATGTTTCCTGCAGCGCCGACTTGAAATCCGACATCGGCAACGTGCCGCCTTCACGCTCCATGCGCTCCAGCTCCGGCCCCAGAATTTCCCGCAAGATGAATTCGCGGGCCGGTTCCATTCCACCGTCCAGGTAGATCGCTGCCAGCACCGCCTCCAGCGCGTCGACCATCACTGCGGTTTTGCTTCGCCCGCCGCTCTTTTCTTCGCCGCGTCCCAGGCGCAGGTAGTGCCCGAGTTCCAATTGTTGCGCGACTCGAACCAGATGACGTTCGCTCACCAGATGAGCCCGAAGTTTGGAGAGTTCGCCTTCCCGGAACTGCGGGAATCGCTGAAACAACTCTTCGCTGGTCACCAGCGCCAGAACGGCGTCGCCCAGAAACTCCAGCTGCTCGTTGTCGTTGACCGTATACTTTCTGTCGCCGCTTTGCCCCTGCGCTTCCAGCTCCCGCGCTTGTGAGCTGTGAGTCAACGCCTGCTCGATCACCGCCCGTCGCTGAAAGTGGTAACCCAACGCCGTCTCGAGCGCGGTGATTTCCCGTTCCTTCATGGTGATGCCACGAACATCGAAACGCAGTTGATCGTCAGTTCTTCGCTGGTGCTGCGCCGCCCGTCAGCTGCGTCAAACGATCCCTTTCCTTCCGCGCGGCATCGCCGGTCGCCGTTCCTTCCTTCGTCAAATCCACAGCCTGCCCGGCGTATTTCAGGGCCTCCGGATACTTATTTTCCTGATCCAGCGTCAGCGAAAGCCGCAGAACCCCAACCGGATCTAACTGCTGCGGAAACGTGTCGATGGACTTTCGCAAATTTCCTTCCGCATCCGCCCACGATTTCGCGTTGTAATCGATCGTCCCCAGAATTTCGTAAGCCTCGGAGCGCAGAAAGTTCTTGAACGCCGCCAGTTGTTCCGGCGGATAACCCGAACTCGGAACGTCCGTATCCACGGTCACCAGCGCGCGCTGCGCGTCTTTTTTTGCTTCTCCCAGCCGCTGATCTTTGTCCAGGTCGGTTTCGCGCGTCCGCTCCGCCAGCACCTGCGCCACCGAAACTAGCGCTTCCGGATCGTCCGCATCGAAGGCCAAAACCTTCTGCGCCATTTCCAACATCTTGTCGGCGTTGTTGGCCTGTTGGTATTCGTGCATTACCGATTTGTAGAGCAATGGCCGGAGTTCGCTGTCCGGAAACTTCGTCGCGAACTCGCCCACCGCTTTCTCCTGTGCCGCTGGATCGGTCAATGCCGCCGCCACCTTGTAGGCGTCGAACTCGGGTTGCGTCTTGGCCTGGGGCGGTCGCTTTCCCGCCGGCGCCGCCGTTTGTCCCGCTGGCGGCGTCTGCGCCGCTCCAGCTTTGTTCTGCGCAAAACTCCAGCTTGATATTCCCAGCATCGCGATACTGACACCGATCATAATCGCCGCTCGCTTCATGCTCTCTCCTTAGAACGCATTTGGTAATTTTGTAATTTAGAAATTGAGTAATTCAAGAACGCTCAACCCCGCATTCCAATTGCCCGATTACCAAATCGCAAAATTACAAAATTGCCAATCGCTTTGCCAATTGCAATTTCCGCCCCTCGAATTGTACCCGCGATGGTCCCTCTACTGCGGCTTCGCCGGAGGCTCATACGCCCGCTCCAGTCCACGTTCCGCTGCCGCCTTGATTTCCGGCAGGCCTCCGCCACTGTTCAACGCCGCTCGGTACTCCTCAATCGCTGCTGTCCGGTCTTCTTTCATATCCAGAATCCGCCCCAAATATACGTGCGACCATCCCAGCACCTTCGGATCCTTCGTCGCTTCAATCGCTTTTTGAAAATTGTCCTGCGCTCCGTCGCGATTTTTATTGGCGACAGCCACTTCCGCCAGAATGAACAACGCCCGTCCCTGGTCTCCAATTTTCTTATCCAGCGCCTGCTGCGCCAGTTCCTGCGCGCCCTTGGGATCGCCCGCCGCCAGCCGCTTCTCCGCTGTTACCAGCATCCGCCGCTCTTCCGGCCGCGAAAACTGTACCAGCTCCGGAGACGTCGCACTCGCAAACTGTACCTCCGCGGCTGCTTTCTCTTCTCTCTTTAGATCCACTCCCTCGATCATGCCGCCATACGTCGCTCGAATCCCCGCCGGATCTTTTTCGAACGCCACCACCTGATCGTAAAAATACCGCGTCAGAATATAGCCCTGCTTCACTGCATCGTCCACCGCCTGCGTCCGCATCGCTTCCACGGTCTGCTTGTTTCCACTTGTCCGGATTTCAATCGCCCGCACCATGCATTCCGTCACCAGTAGCGAGATGTCATCCTTAAAGCTCTCCTCCAGCGGCGCGCGCTTCACCGATTGCAGCAGCGGCTCCAGCCGCTTGATCGCCGTAAAGTGCTTCGACGCCAGCGGATCCATCTCGTAATGCAAAAACGTGTGGCGTATCTGCTCCATCTTCATCACTGAAGCCTGCACCGGCTCTCTTGGTGCGCTCGGCGCCGGGAACACCACTACGTAGTAATCCGCGCCGTAATTCCGCGCGTCCGTCTCATTCGGCGAACCCATAAAATCCAGGTAGATGGTGAACCTTCGCCCCAAATACTGCGCCGAAGGCTGCTTCAAATAAATTTCCGTGTCGAACACCATCTTGGCCAGCGCCTCGTGATAGCGCTGCATCAACGCCGCGTAGTCATTGCGATGCCGTTCCCAGATGCCGTGTATCCCGGCCTTGTCATAAAATTTTTCCAGCAGCGTACCAAACCCGGCAATCATCGACGCATCCGGCGGCAACTCTTCCTCTTTCACTCGCGGCACAAAATGCGGAGGCCCATCCATGTACAGCGCCAGCGAAATATACGGCGACAAGCTGCGCGTCGTGTTTCTCTCCACCGTGCGTCCCTGGTAAAAGTCGCACAGATTCGTCAGTGCTTCTTGCCCTTCCGTCGAGCTCCGCAGATTCCTCGCCACCTCCGCCCGCACATTCAGCCGCGTCGCATCCGAGATATTCAAATCCTGGTCGTAACCGCACGCGTTCAGTGCCGTCAGCACCGAAAAAACTGTCTCGCTCGTATCCAGCGATATCGGCGTTCGGTTCGAAGGAACTATGTTGGGCGGAGCTTTCGGCTGCTCCGGTTTCGACGTAGATTGACCCTGCTTCTGCCCCAGCTGATCCGGCGTCGCTGTATCCTTCGACGAAGATTGTCCCGGAGAAGACTGATCTTCGGGAGATTGCGCCTGCGGAGACTGACCTTGCGCCGACGGATCCTGCGATGACTGCTCCTGCCCCGCGCACACCACAGCTAGCAGCCCTAGCACGGCCGCAAACAATGCACTTCGCAGTCTCAAACTCAGGAAACCCTCCACCGGGTTATTGCCGTTCCAGGCGCACAATACCCTCAAGTGTAAGGACTTCCACGCGGAGGGTCAAACCCGGCGCGGCGACATTTCCGATCAGAAGGTGAAACGTCCCCCCACGGTCGGAGCGCAGTTGTTGTTGTACTTATAGGGGACGCCGGGGCCGTGCGGGATCGCGATGGCCAGGCCGCCGCTCACCCAGGAATACGCAATTCCGGCAAAAGCGTCGAAACGCTTGGTGATGTGATGATCCACATAGATCGACCCCTCATTGAGCGTGCCCGCGCAGGAACTGCGGAAACCGGCTGAGGGTGAGCAGGTCGGCGGACTACGAAAATCGTTCTGCCGCTGTTGATACCAGGAGAACGTGAAGTCGGTTTTGCTGTCGTAGGTGTACTTCGCGCCCGTCCACCAGATGTTCACCAACTTCTCATTGTCAAGATTTTTGTCTTCGACGCCGCTCATGTTGTAACCACCCTGGTCTGAGGCGCCTACGCCCAACGGGTTCGACGGATTGTTCTGCCAGATGTATTCGTAGCCGGCAAAAAACTTGACCGGCTCCCACGTATATTTGGCAGTGAACATCATTGCGTTGTTGTCGGTCACGATGCCATATACGGTGTTGTTCGTGTCGATCAGATTGTTCCCGTTGATGGGGTTTGTATTAATGCTGTCGGTGGCCGATTGATATGACGCCGACGGACTCTGCGGCCCCAGCAATGGGTTCAATACGCTGATCGCCTGATTGTAATGTTGGAAGACGAAGTCGGCGGAGAACTTGCCGGAGTTTCCTCCGAGGTTGAATCCATAGGCGTTGTTCTTCGCCTGTTCTGGCGTACACGTGGTGGCAGTCCAGGTCGCAGAGGCCGAGTAGCACCCGGCAGAACCGTCGGCGAATTTGTACATCGCGCCAAAATGAACCGTGCCATAGGTGAGGCGATATTTCAGCGCGTCGTCCCAACGGGCATTCTGGGTGTCGCCGCCACCAGCCATCGTGCCGTTATACCCGATGTAAGAAAAGCATAGGCGCCGCCCGCCGGATCGTAAAGCAGCATCGCATCGGTGCCGAGAGCGCGCTGACGGCCGAAGGTCAGCGTGCCGAAATGCGTGGACGATACACCGGCGTAGTATTCGTCATTGAAGGGTTGGCCTGCGCGCGAGCCGTCGATAGCGATCGAATAGCTGCTCCTGGGAAGGCCGTTGTTCGCGGTGTCGGTGGCCGACGCGTTGGCCAGCAGGCCGGACTGGGGATTGATGCCAGTGGAAGCGTTGAACACAACGGACCAGCCCGGCCGAAACTCTTCCTTGCCCCTGATGCCCACACCCGTCTGCTGCAGGTTGTTCGGTGCGACAAGGAATCGATGTTGATAGCCGTTTCGGTTCACCAGCGATTCGCCTTCATAGTTGTAGCCGTTTTCCGGTAAGCCGTGGCTGACCCAGCCGATGCCGACGTCATACGCACCGTACAGCGTGATGCCGTGCCAGGTCAGCGCGCAATCGGTGGTGGCAAACTCGTGACCGCTCGTGCAGAGGTCGGGCGTCTTTTGAGCAAAGGTCAAGGAAGAGAAGAGTGGTAAAGCCGCCGCGATAGGTAAGTAAGCTTTGCGCATTTCGACCTCACGAAATCAATGTTTGGGCAAGCCGCGAGTGTATATGAGATACGATTCTGTTGTCTAGAAATGTATGATTCGATATGTATTAAATTAACTCAGTTACCCATCTTAGGCTGAGGGGGTAGTGGTGCAGCTTGGTCTTTCCCACCGCGTTGTCATCCTGAGCGTAGCCGTTTTTCAGGCGAAGCGAAGGATCTCCTGCGTTACCGGCCTCGCGCGTAAGCCAAAATGCACCACCGCCGCCGGGGTGACTGAGTTGACCGGGAATTTCCTTGTCGTTACGATTGCTTCTCGATGCGGAAGAGCGGCAAATCCGAAGAGAGTGTTGGGGGGCTGTTGCACCTTCGAGATGCAGCTTTGCAACTGGGGATCAGCTTCCCAACCATTAAGCAGTGGATTTACAAAAAGAAGATTCGCAGCGTCAAAACCGCCGGAGGCCATCACCGCATCCCGCAGACTGAACTCGACAGATTACTTTTCCGAACCCGGGGAAAAACCGAAAAGGAGCGCCACGATGTTCTGCGCCGTGTCAGCGGCCGCAATCAATTAGTCGGACGAATCGATGCAGTTCGCATCAGCGGCCTGATGGCAGAGATTATGATTTCGATTGGCGGCCAGCAGATCACGTCGATTATCACTGCTCGCTCCGCCCGCGAAATGCAACTCAAGCCCGGCCAGACCGCCGCGGCCCTGATCAAAGCGACAGAAGTAATGATCCTGCGTATCTGACATGAAAAAGCGATTCTTCATTTCGCTTCTGTTCTCACTCACGCTGCAAGCCGCGTTGCTTAAGTGCCAGCAGCTCACCATTCAACCCGAAGCCGGCAAACAAACTGTGTTGTCGAGGGCTGACATCGAAGCTCTGCCCCACAGTAAGATCACAACCGGCGCCCCCGATTCTCCTGTCACCTTCGACGTGGTGACGGTCAAATCCGTGCTTGAGCGAGCGGGAGTTACCTTAGACAGACTAAGCGGTAAACGCCTCGCCTCTTGTCTTCTAGTCGAAGCTGCCGATGGTTATCGCGTGGTGATTGCCCTTCCGGAGCTCGACCCTGGTTTCACCGACAAACAGATATACCTGGCTTTCTTGAAGAACGGGAAGCCGCTCGATGAAAAAGAAGGCCCATACCGCATCATCATTCCTGACGAAAAAAGAATGGCCCGCTGGGTCCGTCAAGTCACAACTTTGAAAATTGTGGATGTGAACTGACGATATCGGTCGAAATCAAAAATCGTTCACGATTCGCCGTGCCTCTGGAAGAAAAAGACTAGGAAAACAAAACTAGGAAAACCAAGGCTGGCAATAAGAATTGATGTCGGGCCGAAATTAAAAAATCGATGTCATTCCGAACCGGGCTAAAAGCCCGGTGAGGAACCTGCTTTCCCATTACTCCGTCACGGTCGCCCGTTGCGCTGAGAAGAAAATCAAGACTAGGAAAACCAAAACTAGGAAAACCAAAACTAGGAAAACCAAAACTAGGAAAACCAAAACTAACAATAAGAATTGATATCGGTCGAAATCAAAAGCGATGTCATTCCGAACCGGGCCAGAGCCCGGTGAGGAACCTGCTTTCCCATCACTCCATCACGGTTGCCGTGCCTCGAGAAGAAAATCAAGACTAGGGAAAACAAAGAGGCCTGGAGAATCACTAGTTTTAGATTAGTTTCTTCCTACCCGCGCACGCTGATCCTCGAGAACGACAGCACCGCTCGCGACGAGATTGGCCGCCCCATACTCATCGCCGGACGGAAGGTCGTAAAAATCAGCATCCTCTTTACTTCCGGCAGAAGTTGTTGCGACTCGCCGGGATCAGAAAGAATCCTGTAATCCTGCGCGCGCCCGGAGCGCGAAATGCGTTATTCTTCGTCGGCTTCATCCTCGTTTCCTTCGACGGCGCGAAGTCGAGTTTCATGATCGAGCACCATCTGCGACACGGAGCGGATGTACTTGCCGAGTCGCTTCATCTGCTTTTCGGTGTCCTTGTGCAGCGAAGCAAGTAGCTCCATGCTGTGCGTCAGAGCTTCAAGTCTTTGATCGATGTCCATGTCGTTACTGTATGCTCACCGCTATGCATAGTCGAGAACTGTATTCGCCCTGTTTTCATCGGGTTGCATAGCGCTATGCATAGATAATACGGAAAGCATGATAAAAATGCAGTGATGGCGAGAAAAAATCAGGCCGCGGTGGAGCTTGGACGTAAGGGCGGGAAAGCCACAGCGGAAAACATGACCCCCGAAGAGCGGATCGAAAAAATGCGGCGCGCCGCCCAAGCTCGCTGGTCCAAACAGAAGAAAACAGTGAAGTAACGCGCTAAACCTAACACGCCGAAAACTGTTGGACGTTTACCCGCGCACACTGATCCTCGAGAACGACAACACCGCTCGCGACGAGATCGGCCGCCCCATGCTCATTGCCGGACGGAAGGTCGTAAAAATCAGCATCCTCTTCACTTCCGGCAGAAGTTGTTGCGACTCGCCGGGATCGGAAAGAATCCTGTAGTCCTGCACGCGCCCGTTCCTGTCCACGTACGCTTCAATCACCAGCGAATCCGTATTCATCGAACTCAGCGTCGTGCCGAAAACGCTCTGCTGCAACTCCGGCCCGGTATTCAGCACCAGCGGTACATCTTCATTATTCGCCTGCAATTGTCCCGGCATCGCCAGGATCGCGGTGACTAAACCAAAAATCAACAGAGCGCAAACCAGCCCCGCCGTTGCCGGCACCATAAACGCTTCCAGAGCGTTTTCCAGCCGCACCCGCAAACCTTCAAATCGCCCATGCCGCGTCTCCGCCGCCTCTCGCGAAATCGCCAGCCGGAGCTTCAGCCCAAGATCCGCCGGCTCCTTCGGACGGCCCACGCTCACCAGCATCTGCTGCGTTCTTCGCAGCAACGAATACTCGCGATTGCAAGACGCGCACCTATCCAGATGCTCCTGCAACGCCCGCATCTGGTTGCCCGTGACAGCCCCGTCCAGATACGGAGACAACAACTCCTTCGCCCCTGAACACTTGAGCGTCATGCCCTTCGCCGAAAGAAACTTCGTGGCCATGTGCTTCATGGCGTCACCTCAATTTCTCCCCCTCCAGCAACCTGTCGCGGCGATCTCGCCGCATCTTCCTCCGGGGCCGCGAGCCCCAACTCCTCACCCACCTCACGGACGTACGGCGCCAACCGCTGTTTCAGCGCCTGCCTCCCGCGAGTCAATCGCGACTTCACCGTGCCCAGTGAAATCTGCAGCAGCTCCGCGATCTCTTCATAGGACATCTCTTCCAGATCGCGCAGAATCAAAGTTGTCCGGTAGGGTTCCGGAATCTGCCGCAACTCCTCGTCCACTCTTTGCTGCACTTCCTGATGCGCCATCGTGTCGAACGGAGAATCGTGCCGATCGGTCAATGCGCTCTGCATCGCTCCATCCCCATTCGCCACGCCTTCCGATTCCGCCGGCTCAATCGACGTCTCATGCGCCTTATGCCGGAACCACCATCGCTTCCGGTTCGCCGCTTCATGCAGCGCAATTCGGTAAATCCACGTCTTTAAACTTGACTCGCCATGGAAGTGCTTCATCCCGCGAAAGACCTTCAGAAATACATCCTGCGTCGTATCCGCCGCGTCCGCCGGATCGCTCACCATGCGGTAGACCAAACCGTACACCGGCCGCTGAAATTCGCCAATTAACCAGGCATAGGCCGCTTCCGAGCCGGCCTTCAGTTCTGCGACAATCGTCGCCTCTTCGGCCCGTGCTCCTATCGCGCTTGCCAGATCTCCCAAGGTGATCGCTCCCGCCGCTATCGGCGTTCCTCGATTATAGGATTTTCCACCCCATCCCGCACCGGAAATCGCGCCGCCCCAGCCCGTTAGCCTATTAACCATAGACTCCGTCGACGCGTCGCGGGTTCCCGCTGCTAAGTGATTTATTTGCAATAACTAGGAAAACCAAGGCTAGGAAAACCAAGGCTGACAATAAGAATCGATGTCGGCTGAAATCAAAAATCGATGTCATTCCGAACCGGGCGCCAAGCCCGGTGAGAGCCTGCCCTGAGCGAAGCCGAAGGGAACCTGCTTTCCCATCACCCATCACAGCCGCATACTTGACGATAAAATCAAGGCTGGGAAAACAAAAGAACTAGGGAAAAGCAAGACTAGAAAAACCTAAGGCTAGGAAGAGGTAAGACATTGAATTAAGCCGTACTCGCCGCCTTCGCCACCGCCGGAAGCTTCTTCAGAATTTCCTCCAAAGCGCTCAGCAGCTTTCCCGGCCCCTTGTCCATCTCCAGTCCAGACTTCTCGAGAAACGCGAACGCCCCATCCGCCTGCAGCTTGGTGGCGTTCTTTTGCGACATCCCAGTCAACACCACCACCGGAATCCCCTTGGTCGTCGCATCCTTCTTCAGCGCTCCCAGCACCTCAGGACCACTCATCTTCGGCAGCAGCATATCCAGCAGGATCAAGTCCGGCAACTTTTCTCGCGCCAGACGCAGCGCCTCATCCCCATCGACCGCGCTCGTGACGTCATAGCCCGCCCGAGACAGCGCCCGCTCCGTCGCCAGTCTCAGAAACTTGCTGTCTTCCACCAGCAGTAATTTGGTCATGCGTGCCCGCACCTCGGCAATTCAGGATGTTGGTCAACAACGATCAAACATCGACCTTACTTACGGAATTCGCCATCCCAAATAACCATCGGCAGATTTCGCAGGAAGCCCAGCCCGGTACCCATTAGTGCTCTTTAACCTAACTGCCCGTTCGCGATCCCAGCGGCTGCGGCTGCAACAGCCGTGCCACCAGCCCCGTAAACACGCTTCGCGCTTCTGCCTCTTCCTTCGGCCCAATCTTCTTTTCGATCAGCAGCATCGCTATTCCGTGAGCCACTATCCACAAGGCGATCAGCAAACCTTCGTAATTGTCAGGAGCCGGCCCCAGCTTTTCCAGCAGCTTTCGCCTCATTGCCTCCCGTGACGGCCGGCCCGCAGACTTGGCTCCGGCGCGGATCGCCCGCGGCGAATGAAACAGTTCGTAGTCTCGTTGATGAAGCAGCAGGTACTCGTGGGGATGGCTTACCGCATAATCCAGAAAACGCTCACAACCCTCTTGCGGAGTAGCCGCGCTTTCGACTTGCGCCGCCAACTCCAGCCGGGTGCGATGGAGCAGTGCGCGAAGAATATCCTCTCGCGTCCGGAAGCGCCGGTACACCGATGGCGTATTCGTCCGCGCCTCTCTGGCCACGGCCCGCATCGTCAGCGCTTTCTCCCCGCCCTTTCTCCACAGCTTTTGCGCTGCTTTCAAAATCAGGGCTTCCAGATCCGGATCGGGTCGCCGTGGCATCTCTATCTTCCTTCAGGAGAGTGAGCCTCTCTCCGCCTTGTGTACTGCCTTATATAGTACCTGCAACCCATTCCCATTCCTAAAGTTGCGGCAGGTCGCTCCGTCGCAAAGATGTTCTTCCCCGAATATTTTGTTGACATCGTATACATAACGCTGTAGAAGGTATGGGCAGCGGTCCTCCCACGTAACTTTTCGTTACGGGGCCACCCACGCCGCCGGGTCGCAAGCGAGCCGCGCATCAGACTTACCCCCACGCACCAAAAGGACGGCGCAAGCCGTCCCGCGTCTGGAAACTCGGGTCTTAGGTCTCAGGTCCTGGCTCATCTCTTAATCTGAGAGTGAGAGAAGGATCCAAATCCTCGCCCCAAAATAGTCTTTGTCATTCCGAGCAAGCGGGAGCGACAGTGATAGAACAGTCCGCAGCCTTGTCATTCCGAGCAAGCCGGAGCGACAGCGACGGCGCCGTCGAGGAACCTGCTGTTCGCTTTACACCCCCAAAGGTCGCTCCTGCCAGGTCCAACCCCCTAAAGGCTAGGAACGCGGCTTCAGCCGCGCACCCGAAACCTAAGACCTAAGACCTAAGACCTAAGACCCGCCCAAGACCCGCCGCCATCCGTACAACTCCCGCCGTTTCTCCCCGCAGCAAATGCCACGCCTCCAAATACTCCCCATACTTCGATTCCTCCAACTCCGGATACAGCCCCACGCTCCACATCCCTCGCACCCGCTTCTCCGGAAGGATGAACCACACATCCTCCGGAATCACATACGCCGCTACAAAATCAAACGAATTTTTCTTGTACGGTCCTTTGCTGTCTTTCAAAGTGCACGAATATCCATTCCCCTCCGGAAATATCGTCGACTTCACCTGCACCCGCATCATCTTTCCGCCCGCCGGATACACCACCCAGTCGTATCCCGACGACTCTCCCCAAGGCCGCGCCAGCCGCAATCCCTCCCGCAGAGCCCGCACCCCAAAACACAACTCCGCCCACTCCCCCCGCTTCTTGCAATTCTTAATTCTCATCCCCGCATTTCGATTTTTCTTCATACCCCTCCTTATTCGATACTTGTCACAGCAAAATAAGCTTTGTCATTCCGAGCAAGCCGGAGCGATAGCGACGGCGCCGTCGAGAGCCTGCCCTGAGCTTGCCGAAGGGAACCTGCTGTTCGCCTTACGCCCAAACAAAAAACGCGGCCACCGTGGCCGCGCAAATCTCGGAACCTATTCCAGCATCACACGCCAAAACAGAGAACATCAGTCCCGCAAGTGCATAAATCCCAATTAGGGAACTCACAAGGCCACGCGCAGCCCTTGTTATCTTGAGCGAAGCACGCCCGCGGACGGATCTGCTGTTGTAGGGACAGCCGCCCTCGGCTGTCCAGTCCGAGCGCAAGCTCGGAGGTGCTGGCAGCGGCAGCAGCGGGGGCACGAGTTCGTGCCGCATCAGCGCCTCAAAAAGAACCCGGCTTCAGCCACTGAGGCACGCTCAACCGCGTTGTCTTCCTGAGCGAAGCATGCGGATTCGCCCCACGAATCCGCATACGCAGTCGAAGGATCCTACCCGTTCAACGATGCCTCAGCCGCCTCAGGGAATTCTCTCCACTGCACCCGCCCCATCCGTCCGCAAATCCCGCAACAGCTTCTCAAACTCCCGCACATACAAATCGTGGTTCTTCCACTCGCTGAAGTCGGGGATGTAGTATTCGCGAATCTCGGTCGCCAAATCCTCTCCTTCGTCGCCGTCGAACAGCTTCCAGTCGCGCAGCGCCTCATATGACGCCAGCCGGACGGGGAACAGCACGCGCTTCTTCTCCGCCACTTCCCGTTTGCGCGCGTTCCGGATTTCCGTCTTCACCCAAATGCTCGACATGCTATTCGGCGACAGGATCAGCAGCAACCGTTCATATCGGCGGATCGCCTCATCAATTTGCTCATGCAGCTTCTTCCCGCCCTGCACGTCATGCGGAGCAAACCAGCAGCGCACGCCCTTATTCTGCAGGTCGGCGTAGAGCCATTCGCCGAATTCCTGGTCTCTGGTGGAGCAGCTGATGAAGCCCGAATAGAACTGGATCGTCCGGCACCGTGAGCGACGGCAAGCACTCGATGAATATTTCGGGGACGCTGGTACCACGAAGGAACGAGAGTGAAAAGTTGCCAATGAGGAACCCGGCTTCAACCGCTGAGGTCCGCTCAACCGCGCTGTCATCCTGAGCGAAGCATGCGGATTCGCCTTATGAACCCGCATGGGCAGTCGAAGGACACCTGTGCTCTTGATTAATACCTCAGCCATTTGGCGCAGGTCTCCCGGCACGTTAGGCTGTGGGGCGAGCGCCGGGAAATTCAAAACGGGACATGACCGGGAAATCCCACCCTTTTGAAGAAACCAGCGCCAACCCAGCGCAGGAGAAGCGACCACGACCGGACGGACGGATTAGCCGATGCCTTTAGGGCGGTGTTCATTCAGTCACTTGACGTGGGAAACCCCTGTGCTACGTTGCAATCAATGCCGCGTAGCGCAGCCGACATTTTAGCCCGTAACTCCGGAACTCTTCTTTTCGCCGGTGGAATCGTGGTTTTGCTGTTTGTGATCTTAGTATGGCTCATTCAAGGTCACTCGATCGCCAGCCTCGGAAGTTCGGTTCAGGTGACGCTAACGCTGCTTATGGCTATGGACAGTCCGAAGAACGCACTACCACAAACGCCGGTCTGGCTGCTCGCGCTAGGCTGGCTGGTGAGTCTCGCTGGATGGCTCTTCTTTCCATTGTTGGTCACTCAGATTTTCGATACTATGCTTTCGCGGCAGGAATTGGACTCAGAGTATGCCATTAAGCTCCGGGCCCTCGGCGTGGAATCAGGTCTCTCTGGGGAAAAGCTTGAGGTATTTGTTGGCCGCGCGTTGAAAGCTAAGAACCTTGTTTTCGCGGGGTTGAAACAGAAGTGAAGGGGTCTAAGAGAAAGCGCAGCCGGGAGCGCCACAGGGTCGCTGAAGTCGAAGAAAAGAAACAAAAGGTTCGACTTGATGAGACGCTTGAAAAGGACGCGGTGCAGCGCGGAACTGAAGTGTCGCTGCAGCGTATCAAGAGTGAGTACAATTCATTTATAAGGGAAATCCTGGTCGAGCTTAAAGGACCATGCTGACGAAGGATATGCGATGGACACGTTGGATACAATTCAAGAACTGATCAAGAGTTGCGAATTGCCGCTGGCAGCGGAAGACGCGAAGCAGCTGGCAAAGGAACTGTATGATGCGGCACTCGTATGGATGCAAGAACCACCATCCAACGCACGTCGAGTTCTAAAGAAAGCTAAGACCCGAATTTTGCGGTCATTCAAGGCGCGACTTCGGGCGGGAATATCGAGCCATCAGTGCGTGAACGAGATCCCAACCGCAAAGATGGCGGCGCGGGAAACCGCCCCACCGATTTTGTCATATGCGGGCCAAGTCAAAAGCCTTAACAAGTACGGGCTGTCGTCAGTAAATAGCGCCCACGTGAATGTTTTTTATGCCTCTAAAGGTACGAGCAAAGCCCCAGTCGAATACTCCCTCTTCTACGATCGTAGTCCGGGCAGCCGTCGATCGCTGAAAAACGCCGTCAAGATAAAGATCGGGGTACGCGCGATGGCAGAAGGGGTGCGGGACACTGAGACAATTTCCGTTCTAAAGACGGGTCTGCAGCCCAAGAATCTGAGATTCCTAGACAAGCAGCCGTCCTACAGAATTGAAAGGCACTTGTACAAGACTGCCGACTCTCCCGTTTTGTCGTCCGGAGCGTAAGCATGCCGAAGAGACCAAACACCGCGATCATCGAGAAATACTTAAGAAAGAATGATTTGCACTTCCAGAAGGATCCCCATGACAAGGGCCTCTTTAGGATGGGAATGGTTGTGCGCGGCTTGGCGTTCGATCTGATTATCCATGATTCCTCTTCACAGGAAGCTGTTCTTTTTCTCTTCCCTCACATTGCGTTCGTCCCAAAGCAGCGAAGAAAGGACTTCGCCGGGCTTTTGTCAGAAGTGAACTATGGTTTGTTATTGGGAAGCTATGAAATGGATCCGGCGGATGGTGAGGTGCGCCTCAAGCTTGGTATCCCAACCGACAGGACAGCTGTCACAGAGCAACAAATAGACCGCTGCGTGGGCTTTTTGGTGGGCCTGCTTAACAAGTCTTTCCCCCAGATCGCGTCATTTGTCGCCGGCACCGAGGGTAGAGGAAAGTCGCGCAGAGGAAAGTCAGCCCGCCGAACCAAAGAGCTGGAACCGGCCGAGCTTTAAGATCCTTTCGACTCCAGCTTCAGCTTGGCCACTCTCTTGTAGAGGTCGTCGGGAACTTTGCAAACCCATTTCTCCGGCGTCGTGGGGGCTGGCGCACACGCGGTTTATTTCCACGTATCGTCTCGACCGAGGCTGCACTCGTCGCGCTGTTCGACGAGTGGGAGCCACAGACGACAGGACCAGGGCTCGGGCTGAAGTTCTCCTGATATTTGACATCACCCCCACTTTGCTAGACTTCACCCATGGAAGTCCATTTCACTCCTGAGCAGGAAGCGCAGCTCTCGGAAATCGCCCGCCACTCCGGCACCGACGCCTAACGGGTGGTAAAGGAAGCCGCCCTGCGCCTGCTGCAAGAGGACGAGCACTTCCGCACCTCAGTGCGAAAAGGTCTGGAACAGGCGAACCGCGGCCAATTCGTAGAGGAGCAGGAAATGGAAGCACGAATCGACCGCATGCTTGAACCTTAATGCAGATCCGCTGGACTCCGCCGCCGCAGACGATTTACAGCACATCTTCGATTACCTAAGAGAAACCAACGCAGTCTCGCGCGTTCTTCGATCATAGAAATTCGGGAAGGAATTCGCTCTCTAAAGAATTTTCCGCATCGCGGAAGGCCGGGACGCGAACCGGGGACTCGCGAATTGCTTCACGGCCGGTTGCCTCATATTGGGGCTTATCGAGTGAGAGAAGATGCAGTTGAAGTGCTGCGAATTTGGCATCCTTCCCAAAACCGCTCGTAGCTGAAAAAAAAACGGGGCAGATCTCGCCGCCCCGCCGAAGACCTATGACCTAAGACCCAAGACCGCCGTTAAGTCCCTTCCGACCACCCCGCCAAATACTCTTCCTGCTCCGGCGAGAGTCGATCGATCTTAATCCCCATCGACTCCAGCTTCAGCTTGGCTACGCGCTTGTCGAGTTCGTCAGGAACTTTGTAAACCCGTTTCTCCAGCGTCTTGGCATTCTTCACCATGAAGTCAACCGACAGCGCCTGGTCGGCAAAGCTCATATCCATCACCGACGCGGGATGCCCCTCCGCCGCCGACAGGTTAATCAGCCGCCCCTCGCCCAGCAGGTTGATCTTGCGCCCATCTTTCAGCGAATATTCGTCGACGAATGCACGCGTCGTGCGCTTCGAAGAGGCCATCTTTTCGAGCGCCGGGATATCGATCTCCACATTAAAGTGCCCGGAGTTCGAGATGATCGCGCCATCCTTCATCAGGTCGAAATGCTCTTTGGTGAGCACGCTCTTGTTGCCCGTAACCGTGCAGAACACATCGCCCAACTTCGCCGCTTCGGTCATCGACATTACGCGGAAGCCGTCCATCACCGCTTCCAGCGCCTTGGTCGGATCGACTTCCGTGATGATCACTTCCGCGCCATTGCCGCGCGCCCGGCTTGCCAGCCCGCGTCCGCACCAGCCGTAACCGGCCACCACGAATTTCGACCCGGCCAGCAGGAAATTCGTCGCGCGAATAATTCCGTCGATCGTCGACTGTCCCGTGCCGTATCGGTTATCAAAAAGATGCTTGGTATCTGCGTCGTTCACCGCCACGATGGGAAACTTCAGCACGCCTTCCTTCGCCATTGCCCGCAATCGGATCACGCCCGTCGTCGTCTCTTCCGTTCCGCCAATCACGCCGTCCAGCGCATCCGTCCGCTTGGTGTGCAGAATCGTCACGAGATCGGCGCCATCGTCCATCGTGATATGCGGCTTGTGATCGATCGCCGCCAGAATGTGGTTGTAATACGTGTCGTTATCTTCACCCTTGATCGCGAACACCGGAATGCCCTGATCGCGCACCAGGCTGGCCGAAACGTCGTCCTGGGTCGAGAGCGGATTCGAGGCGCACAACACCACATCGGCTCCGCCGTCGCGCAGGCAGATCGCCAGGTTCGCCGTCTCCGCCGTCACGTGCAGGCAGGCCGAGATGCGAATGCCCTTCAGCGGCTGGTTCTTGATGAATTCTTTGCGGATAATTTGCAATACCTTCATCGACTGGTTCGCCCACTCGATCCGCTTCTTGCCCAGTTCCGCCAGTTCCAAACTTTTGATATCGCTGCTGACTTGTGCTGCTGTTGACATACGCCTCCTGTGGCGTCTTCACTGCCGAAGATGTTTGTTAACGAACTTATTGGTTACGAAGAGTAAAGATTACCAGTGCCCTGTCAGGATACACGATTCCGCCCCGACATCGAAAAATCCAAAATACCCTTAGGGGAATAGGACTTTTGGTGCATCACAAACGCTGCACTTTCCGCAACTCATCGCACCCGGATTTTGTTCGTCGTTACCGCTTGTCACCGCACCCGGACTATGTTCATCCTTACCGGTTGTCATCCCGAGCGAAGCGAGGGACCCTGGTTTCCGCCTGCAGCGCCACGGCAAAGGGTGCCCCACCCTTTCGTTCTTTGAAGGGTGGGATGCCACTACTGTTTACACTGACATCCTCCGAGCCGCGTCTACTTCCTTCCCGCGTGCACCGGTTCGTGCACTCCCGCGTCACTCGCCAGTTTTGCCGCCTTATCCGTCGCTTCCCACGTAAAGTCCGGATCGTTGCGCCCAAAATGTCCGTACGCCGCCGTCTTCTTATAGATCGGCCGCCGCAATTTCAAAGAATCGATAATCCCCCGCGGCGTCAGCTTAAAATGCGCGCGAATCAAATCCGGGATGACGGCAGGATCCACCTTCTCGGTGCCAAACGTATCCACTCGCACGCTCACGGGATCTGCTACGCCGATTGCATAAGCCAACTGCACTTCGCACCGGTCCGCCAGCTTCGCGGCCACAAGATTCTTCGCAATATAACGCGCCATGTAAGCCGCTGAACGATCCACCTTCGTCGGATCTTTTCCGCTGAACGCGCCGCCGCCATGACGCCCCATGCCGCCGTACGTGTCGACGATGATCTTGCGCCCCGTGAGCCCCGTATCGCCCATCGGCCCGCCAATCACAAATCGTCCAGTCGGATTGATGTGATAGTTCGTGTCTTCATCCAACAGGTGCGCGGGAATCACCGCCTGAATCACATTCTTCAAAATCCCCGCGCGCAGATCGTCGTTGGTCACGGTCTCCGCATGCTGCGTGGAAATCACGACCGCATCCACCCGCAGCACTTTCCCCTTCGCATCATATTCAACCGTCACCTGCGATTTTCCATCCGGACGAAGGAAAGGAAGCGTTCCATTCTTGCGCACTTCCGAAAGCCGCAACGTCAACTTGTGCGCCAGCGAAATCGGCGTCGGCATCAACTCCTCATTCTCATTCACCGCATACCCAAACATCATTCCTTGATCGCCGGCGCCGCCGGTGTCGACGCCCATGGCGATGTCGCCGGATTGTTTGTTGATGCTGGAGATGACGGCGCAGGTGTTGCAATCGAAGCCATAGACCGCGTTGTCGTAACCGATGGCGGCCACGGTGCCGCGGACGACTTGCTGGAAATCGACGTAGGCTTTGGTGGTAATTTCTCCGGCGATGACGACAAGGCCGGTGGCGGTGAGAGTTTCGCAGGCGACGCGGCTCGCAGTGTCGTCGGTCAGGCAGGCGTCGAGGATGGCGTCTGAAATCTGGTCGGCGATCTTGTCGGGATGGCCTTCGGTCACGGACTCAGAAGTAAATAGAATGCGGTTCTTCGATATTGCGGCCAAGATTTTTCTCCTTAGAAAAGTGCTGCAGATTTTACTTTGGCGAGACCTGCCGTCGGGGTAAGTGGTCGCTTAGGATGACACTAAAAGGCTACCAGACGGTTCGTGGTCACGCAATGACTTTAGCTTTGACTGCATCCTGTTGATCCCAATCGTGCAATTGCGATGTTGAATGGAGGGATCGGGGCATTGAGCGAACATAAGCGTCAATGTTTACCGTATCGGCTGGCACGATTTAGCACGCTGGCATGGTTTTTTCCAGAATCAGAACATTGAAGGATCGGAAGCCTGCAAGTGATGGGAACAGGATGAGATCGCCGCGTGAAAACCTGACCTAAACGGGGAGTAATCAGTGGGCCGGGTGTTAGGTGTTGTTCGGAAAGTGAAACGGAGGACGTAGGGATCCTTCGACTGCTTCGCTCACGAATACAGCGGCGAGGAGTTAGCAGAAAAGTAAACCTCATTGTCTGAAGTGGCGTTCCTAGTTTTTGCGCGTCGATGCGGTAGGCAGTGGAAAAACATAATTCTGGCGTCGACGCTGCCCAGCGGCTAAAGCCGGCATTGAGAAACATGCCTCTTATCGCAGCGGTGAACCGCTGCGCCACCCGAGAACAAAGTGCAAAGGCACTTTTTCCGCAATCCTATGGAACTCGTCCCTGACTGGAGTTCGAGAGGATCAAAAATCAAAATCAATGTCAAAGGCAGCGGACAGGAGTGTCCGCTCCACACGTGCGTCCGAATTCGGACAGTATGCGTCTAGCGGAATTTAGTCTCGAAAGGGCGGGGGCGGATGCGATAAGATTCTCCCGGCCCTATGAATTTTCTGCTGTGGTACATTCCGTCGGGGCTTCTGGCGCCGTTGCTTTTCATCATGGTTCGTAACCGCGCGTACACGGTGTGCCCGTGGTTTTTTTCTTATGTTGTTTTTGCGTTGGCCGCGGACATGGCCCGATTCGTAGTTCACAGCCGCCCTAGCGTCTACTTCGCGACCTATTGGATTACCGAGGCTGGCTACTGTCTTCTGGGAATCCTTGCGATGTACGAAGTGTTTCGCGTCATCCTTCGGTACGTTGGGCCGCGCTGGTGCACGCACTTTATTTTTCCAGGTGTGGTTATCGCTGGCACAAGCTTGAGCCTGGCCCGCGCTCATTCCGCCCCCCACGGGTTAGCGGACTGCTCTACTACATTGTCATCGGAGAGATCGCCGTGCGGTTCGTGGAAGTGTTCGCCGTACTGCTGACGGTCATCCCGCTTTTCGGTTTTCGCAGGCACCGGTATGCTCTCGGGGTGGCCTTAGGGTTTGGGTTTTATTCCGCTGTTGGGCTCTTGAATACGATCAAGTTTGCGGACTTAGGGACAGCGTTTAAATTTTGGTGGGGCGTGACCTCAGTCGGGGCATATTCCATTGGCGTGCTGATTTGGATTTGGTTCTTCCGCGTGCCGCTAGAGGATGAGCCTCTGCCAACTCTCGAACCGGCGCAGGCGTCCGATGCGCCGCGCAAATATCCGGGCCGATTGGAGAGAGTCCGCCGTCCGTTACTTCGTATCGGGGCAGGCCAGTGACTCTGCGTGCGGGCATTCTTTCGCCCCTGCCGGGGCTTGATCCCTTTCCCATTTCCTACCCACGGCTTACGCCGTGGGCTGCGTTCTATCGCCGCTTCGCGGCTGTAACGGAAACTTCGTCTGCGAAAGACAAAATCTAGTTCTCACGCAGTCTCTCCGGGGCTTGCTCGTTTCCCTCGTTTTACCCACAGCTTTACGCTGTTGGCTGGATTCTTAAGCCGCCCTTCGACTGGCTCAGGGCAGGCTTTCGCAGCTGAAAGCGAGTATCTTTCCCAACGTTACTTGTGGGTCGGAGGCTCTGTGAAGCCCCGTCCTGTGGGGCATTCGGGCCTTCTGGCGCTGCCGATTTATTAATGTTTTAGTTCAAGAAGCGAGTCTTAACCTCTTAGGTTCGCGGCTCGATCAAGCCTCAGAGAATTCACTTAAGCTGGCCCGCCGGGCTAAACTACTCACAGAGGCGCTTCGGCGCTTCCCCCATAACTCAATAACTCAAGGAGAAACACAATGAAGCGAATTTTCGCAGTTGTGCTTTTGCTGTTATCGCTAGCCTCGGCAGCATTAGCCGACGGAGGGGGTGGGATGCCGCCAGCGCACGGGAGCTCGGCCACGTTGCCCAATATAGGCGTCGTCGCCTAACCGAATTATTCTCGAAAGCCGGGAGCAGATGCGATAATCTGCTCCCGGCCCCATGAGCGTTTTCCTACGCTACATTCCGTCGGCTCTTCTGGTTCTGTTGCTTATCCTGATGCTGCGGAATCGCGCGTACAAGGTGTGCCCATGGTTTTTTGCCTACGTAGCATTCGGAGTGGGAGCGGATGCTGCGCGGTTCGTCGTCGATAACAACCCACCCGCTTACAAGGCGACCTATTGGATCACAGAGGTCGGCTACTGTCTCTCGGAATCCTCGTGATGCACGAGGTATTTCGCGCCATACTCCTTGCGCGCGCGTGGTGGACCTATTTCATCTTTCCGTCGATTGTGGTGGTGGCGGTTGCTCTGAGCATGGCCCATATTTGTGCCGTCCCGCCGCGGATTAGCGGTTTCCTGCTCTACGTTGTCACGGGCGAAATCGTCGTCCGATTCGTGCAGGTGCTGATCTTCGTCGGGGTTGGAGTGCTCGCCTCTTTTTTTGGCCTTCGATGGCGCCAGTATCCCCTTGGTATAGCCACAGGGTTTGGGCTCTACGCCACGGTTGCTCTGCTCAGCACGATTAAGTTTTCGGATTTTGGAACCAGGTTTAGATTCCTGTTTAATTTAAGCTCACTTGTGGCATACTCTGTTGCCGTAATGATTTGGATCTGGTTCTTTCGTGTGCCACAGGAGGAAGAACCTCCTTTGGATCCTAAGCTGGTGGCCCACTACACCGCTGTTTTGGAGCAATATCTGAGCTGGATGCGAAGGATGCGTTAGTATGATTTTTTCGATAGTGACGTGGTTGATCCTTTCGTGCAGCGCGCTGGAGTTGGTTTATCTGTTGTATTTGGCCTGGTCCAGCATCAGGGTTCCCCAAGCTTGTTCTTGGCGATGTGATCCATTTCTTATACCCGGTCGATTCGTCTCTGCTGGCGTCGTTGGTCGATCCCGCTGCGGATTTTGAATTGCGCTGGAGTTTGAGTCCGCGAAGCTTCCGCGAGGAGCAGCGGCGACGCATGCGCCTCTATCGCGAATTGCTCGGGCGCATGGCTCACAATTCCGCGGTTCTCGCCGAGTTCGACAATGCCATGCACGGCAATGTCGCCGGGCCTGGATCGAAGTTGCAGGAAGCGGCCGTCAAGGTGCGGCTCTACTGTATGTTCTCTCGGGGAAAGCTTCGCTTGTGGTTGTGGCTTCCTAGTGCTTTCGATGCGGTTGTGCCTCCTAAGCTTGCGCGCCTGCGCATAGCGGCGGACCTTGACGGGCTTCAAGTCTATGAGGAGCTGAAGATGGCGGCTGCGGAGGCGTTCGCGCAGTTGCGGCCTGCGGAGCTTGAAGCGCTGACTAACAATCTGTGACAGTGGTATCCCTTCCGTCGTGTTACACAACGCTCATGATCGCCAATCCGTTGCGTGTTAACAGACCCTAGCAAGCTGCGGAAAAAAGCGAGGGCTGATGAGGCCGCGCTAGAGCTGCTCTTTCGCCCCGTCGGGGCTTGGCCCTTTTTCCGCTTCCAACCCCACGGCTCACGCCGTGGGCTGCACTCTGACGCCGCTTCGCGGCTAACGATCAAGTGCAGACCGCGGCCGTGAACGTCGTGGGCCTTCCCGGGCTTGTTTGTGGAGTTGCTTTTACAGATTCGTGGTTGGAGTTTGCGCGGAGGGTGGTTCGCGGAGGCCGGTGGGGTCGAAGGTGAAGGTTTTTACTTCGCCTTCGTTGCCTTGGGTGGGGACGGTTTTGCCTTTAAGGGAGAAGCTGAGGCCGGCGGCGTTGCCGGTTTTTACGACGATCTCATGAGTGGCGCGAACGGAAGTCCCGGCGGGCGCGATCAGGGTTTCGGTGGCGACAGGGTTGCCGTCGGCGGTGATCGAGATCCAGGAGGTTTCGGTGGCGCGAATGACGAGAGTGAATGTGGGCAGCGGTTTCGATGCGGCGGCGTGAGCGGCACTCTTTGAGGTTGGCGTGTCCGCGGAATCGGCGCCTTCATCGTCAGAGTTCGGGGCCGCAGGTTTTGTAGATGTGGACGATGGTGATGACGGTAAGGGTGTGTTGGTCGTGGGGGACGTTGGAGTAGTACTTTGCGTTGTTGCCGCGTTTGTCCCGGCGGAGTTTTTCGCTGCGGGCTGCTCGATGGAGACGGTGTGGTCTGGCGCGACGGAAGCGACGGACGGGTGCGCTGCGGCGATTTGCTGGCGGTGGCGGCGATAGCTCCAGAAGGCGAGAACGAGGGCCACGAGCAGCAAAGCGACAGCGAGTTTTTCCCAAGGAATGGGCGTGGGTTGCTGGCCGGCGTCGTCGGCTAAAGCAGCGGCGGGATATTTTTTCGGGAAATGCTCAACGGGTGTGGCGAGCGGCTCGGACGGGGCGGAGACCTTGGCTGCTCGCGGTTCGGTTGGGCGGGCTTCTGGTGGGCGAACTTTGGGAGGACGATCTTCGCGCGGATGATCTGTGGGTGGACGATCTGCGGGGCGAGTCCGCGTAGGAGTTTTTGCGGTGGCTATGGTGGACTCGCGATTTGTGGCTGGGGTGCGCGGATTGGGGAGATTCTCCTGGGGCGGAATCTGACTGCCGTTCAGTGCGGCGAGATAGTCGGCGATGGCTTCCTGTTCGTCGAGGCCGACGTGGCGGGCGTAGGCGCGGACGAATCCTTTATTGAAGACGCCGCCGGGAAGCTGGTCGAAGTGTTCTTCTTCGAGGGCGCGAAGCATGCGGGTGCTGATTTTTGTGGTGTTGGAAATGGCGTCGAGCTCGATGCCGCGCAGTTCGCGCTGTTTGCGAAGTTTGTCTCCGAACGCGCCCAAGTGGTGACTCCGGCAGGCGGGGTCTGCGTCCCACCCGCATCGAGATGCGGATTCATCATAGGCGAAGGCGGGCGTGGACGCCACAGGCAAACGACATCCGAGCTTTGAGCTGCGGGCTGCAGCCGCGAAAAAGCAGGTTCCCCTTCGACAAGCTAAAGCAGGTTCCTCACCGCCGCTTCGCGCCGGTTCGGAATGACATCGATTTTTGATTCTTGCTTTCAGCCTTGGTTTTCCTAGTCTTGATTTTCTTCTCAAGGGCTGAGGCTTTGTTATGAGTTGGAGGGCAGCGGTTATCGCAGCGCTGGAAGCGCTGCGTCACCCACCTCGATCGTTGGGTCCCTTACTGAGGTTTGTCTTGGAGCGTGATGGCCAGGGTGGCGGCGCAGGTTTTGGCGGGGTCGACGAAGGCGGAGCCTTCGCGGTTGGCGGCGGAGGCGCGGAAGAAGAGGCCTTGCTTGGTGCGGTCGGGGAGTCCGGTGAAGCGGGCTTTGCCGTCGGAGTTGGTGCCGACTTCGAGGTCGAGCTTGCGGGCGTACATGAATCCGTAGGCGATGTGAACTTTGATGTTGGCGGCGTAGACCGGGGCGCCGGATGGGTCGGTGATGGTGAAGTCGGCGGAGCAGGGCCCGATGCTTCCGTCGATGACGGGGATGGATTTGGGGTCGACAGGGGCGGCGTGGCCTAGAGTTGCGAGAAGGATGGCGCAGAAGGTGAGCGGGAGTAGATTTGATGTTCGCATACTTAGTTAGGGCAATTATATACTAGGCTAATCCACCCACAAAAAGGCCCGTCAAACACCCTTCAGCAATTCGCTCATGCTCATGTCGAAACTCTTGGCGAGAACGTCGAGCGTATTCAGGCACGGCTCCTTTATGCCGTGTTCCATCTCATAGAGGAATGATTCGCTCAGCCCCGAATGCTGTTCCATGTACGTGAGCGTCCATTTCCTTTCCGTGCGTAACGCTGCAAGCCGTTTCCCGAATTTGACGTTCAAAACACTCTTCGATTTCCCCGATTTCTTGCTTGTCATACGGGGATGATTGCAGGTATGATCTCGACCGTACCTCGCTATAGCGAGGTGGGTAAGCCGACATGAAACATCTTCACCACGTGCGGAACAAAACCATTTCCAACCTCTCCGTGGCCTTGGACGATGAATCCATTGCAAGCGTGGAGTTGTCGTTCACCGATGGCACGGCATACGCTATTGTCGTTAAGCAGGCTCCACTGCAAATTGAGGCTGTGTCTTGGAAGGGAAAAGAGGACGACAACCCGCGACGAAAGGCGCTGTCGATTCCTAAAGCCAAGCGTAAATAGTCACTACTGAAGATTCAGCCCTTCTTTTTTCTCGCTCGCTTCCGTGCGTTGCGGTGCAGGTCTTTCGCTTCCCGCTTCAACACTTCCGCCTTGGGAACTGACATAACAGAACGAAAGACACGCTCGAAGTTACTGAACTGATTCTCAGCGTTGCATTGCGCTTTCAGTTCCTCAGTCGGCTCCGGGATCGGCTTGTTTTTCAACTTATGCGCCTCCGCAAAATACGCTCGACTATTCCGTATTCGTCTGACTGATCGCCTTCAAGTACGTCTAGCGAATAGTGATGTATGTCTTGCCCTTTGCCTAACTTGCTTTTCCATACCGTTCCATCTGATCTGGCGACGTGTGAAAACTCACATGTATCAAGGTGCGCGTAGATCGCGACTTTCTCGTATCCAGGCTCAATCTCACAATTCTGAGTTTCGACGAAACCTTCTGAAACAAAGATCTCACAGACGGTTTCGACGGTGGTCACCCGCCTGATCCGTGACGGCCAGCTATACCGGCCGCCATTCCCCTCGCCTTCCCACCAATGTCGCTCATCCCCGGCAGCAAATGCAATGCAATTGTAGCGAGCCGTTGCTTTGCTTGCGGGCTCAAACGTACCGCTCACAAGTTTCGGGAAACTTTTCCTAAGTTCGTCGGGAGTGATAGTTCTCAATTGCTAACAATGCCTTTCTGTCTGCCCCAATTGAGCCAAGCATCGACGGATGAATCGAAATCATAATCAGGTTTAACCGGATTCTCGCCTGTGATTGCTACCAAAGCATCGAACCAATGGTCCGGCTCTGCTTCAAGCTCTTGCAGTAATAACCGCTCAATCTCGTATCCCGTCGATAATCTTGCCAACCCGATAATCCGTAGATAACTCGGATGAGCGAGCATCTTCGTTACCGATGACCAATGTTGTGTATCAGACTTCCATTGTTCCACTTGCTCGCGAAACGCCTTTCTCAAGGCTTCGCTTCTTCCTGCGTTTGCGCGAAACACAGGAATACCGCCCACTGCGGCTCCACTAGGTAGGGGCGCTTGCTCAGAGACGAACACTGGACCTCTGACATTGAAAATGATTGGCATTGCCTGAATGCGGTCCCGCTGGTTGGCCCTCGCTCGCAGGTGGCGCGGCTTGGATGCTTTGCGCGAGCGAAACCCTCCTGCCCTTCTTGGTGGTCTATGGAGCATTTTTCCTATCTTCCGCCTTACCTTCTAGTTCGACTTTATGTTCAAGCACGTTGTTGATCTGGTCTCTTATTGCTATGGCTGTCCGCCGACTCATCACTAGCCGATTAAGCACAGCAAAATCCCCGACTCCTGCCTTCTCTGTGTCCGCCTTATCCGGGTCAATTGATTCAAGCGTAATGACGCCGATGTCCAGATAAAAATCTTCGCCAAAAAAAGCCCCGTGAGCAAAATTTATGAACAGTGGTTCAACGGTCGGGTCACTTTCCTCGTGGGGGATGATTCGTTTCTCGACGCGATTGATGAGCGTCCCCTCTTGCCTCGGAATTGCCTCTTTCTCGCTCATGCAGTTGCCTCTTTGCCTGTGAGTTCTTTATAGGTCACGCGCTTGCCAACAATGCCAGCCAGCGCCATGTTGAAACGATCCGCATCGGTAGCCTTGCGATTATTGAAGCGGAAGGCTTGCTCGTCGAGGTATCTGAAAAGATGGAACGGTTCAACACTCACGTAAGTGCCAGCTATCCCGCGCTTAAGCAATGACCAAAAATTTTCCAACCCGTTCGTGTGGACCCGCCCGTCCACATATTGAACGGCGTGGTCTACAACTTGATGCGCGTACTCGCCAGCAAGCCCTTCATACGAAAGCAGCGCATCAGTGTACAGAGCCGCGCCAGCTTCGACATGCTTGCGAACTTCGGCTTGCAGTGTGCTCTTGCGACGATTCGGAACCACGCTGGTACGCACCTTTCCGCCACGCTCCAAGATACCGATAACGGCTGTTTTATCCTTCGTCCCGGTCCCGGTGATTCTACGCTTGCGTTCGCTTACGTGCATGTTGCGTGCCTTGCCCCCGATGAACGATTCATCGGCTTCCACTTCGCCACTGAGTTTGGTACCGAAAACGTCATCCTGCATCGACAGGCGAATGCGGTGCATTAGATGCCATGCTGACTTTTGCGTGATCCCTAGCGCCCGTTCAATCTCACAACTGCTGATTCCATTCTTACAGTTCGCAACCAGCCACATCGCAACCAACCATTTGTCTAGATCAAGCGGCGAATCCTCCATGATCGTTCCGACCTTAATGGAGAACTGACGCTTCGCGTGATGGCTGCCACACTGCCATTTGCGCTGGTTTGCCAAGAACGTCACTCTCTTGTTGCCGCATGTCGGGCAGACCACAACGCCGTCCGGCCAGCGCCAAGCCTTCACATAGTTCAGGCAGTTGTCAGGATCGGAGAAGTATACAATCGCTTCTTGCAGGGTCTTTGGTTGCGTTTCCATGACAAAATCTTACCCAAAATAGGTGGATTTGTCAAGTATATAATTGCCTTAGTTAGAGTACGCTTCCGGGCAACTGGCGGTGAGGAGTTCTTGCTGCATCGGTTGCATTGCTGTCGAGCTTCGCTCGATTGGACAGCCGGGGGCGGCTGTCCCTACATGAGTATGTTTGGTTGATCCATTTTTGCTTGGTAACTCAGGGCGGTTGGGGCTTCTTCGGGACAGCAGGTTCCTCCCTTCGCCGTCGCTGGTGCTCCGACTTCGCTCGGAATGACAAGTGAGAATTGGATTATCTTTTATTAGGAGCTAAGGCCAGCATCCCGTTGGCTTTGGGGGTTCTGGTTACCAACGTTCATTGCCCGAGGCGCGGTGCGAACCTATAATTTTTGGAACTGTCACCCGTCTGCGCAAGCGCCGTTATTAGAAAATTCGTGGTTGCAACGTGTTGGAGACCAAGGAATCCGGGATGTCGCAAGCGACCGGCACTCAACTAACCCGACAAAGCCAGGAGCTGAACATTTTCCACGATGTGGCGAAGGCGCTCACGTCGTCGCTGGACCTGGACTCGATTCTGCAGACCATCATGGAGAAGATGGCGGAATATTTTCGTCCGGATACGTGGTCGTTGCTGATGGTGGACGAAGCACACGAGGAGATGTACTTTGCGATTGCGGTGGGGGCGGCGGCGGAAAAGCTGAAAGATATTCGGTTGAAAGTGGGCGAGGGGATCGCGGGATGGGTGGCGAAGCACGGCGAGTCGGTGATTTTGGCGGATGTGGAGAGCGATCCGCGGTTCGCGAAGCGCATCGATGAGGCGACGCAGTGCGAAACGCGGTCGGTGATTTGCGTACCGCTGCGGTCGAAGTTGCGGGTGCTGGGCGTGATTCAGTTGGTGAATGTGGACATCGCGCAATTCAACGAGCAGGAAGTATTTTTTCTGCAGTCGCTTTGCGATTATGCCGCCATCTCGATCGAGAATGCGCGCTGGGTGGAAAAGATACAGGAGTTGACGATCACCGACGACTGCACCGGACTCTATAACGCGCGGCATTTGTACAAAACTTTGGAGACGGAAGTTTACCGCTCGTCGCGCTTTGCTTACGAGTTCAGCGTGCTGTTTATCGATCTTGACCATTTCAAGTCGGTGAACGATACGCATGGGCATTTGGTGGGGAGCAAACTGCTGGCGGAAATTGGATATCTGGTGAAGGCGCAGCTGCGGTTGATCGATTTTGCCTTTCGATATGGTGGTGACGAATTTGTGGTGCTGCTGCCGCAGACCAGCAAAGACCAGGCGCTGGTGGTGGCGAAGCGGTTGCGGGATGCGCTGCGGGCCAGCAGTTTTTGCCGCACCGAGGGATTGGATTTGAATGTTCGAGCTTCGATTGGGCTGGCGACTTATCCGCACGACGCGCGCGATGCGCATGACGTCATCCGGCAGGCCGACGAGATGATGTATCTGGTGAAGAATACGACCCGCGACAATATTGGGGTTGCGCAGCGGGGAGTGATGAAGTAAGGATTGAAAGATTGAGTGATTGGGTCATTGAGTGATTGAAAAGCAGCGTGGATTTTCAATCATTCCAACTCTATTGACCCACAAGAAAATCAGGCTAGTCGGGGCAGGTTCCGTCCAGGTATCCGGTTGCGGTTGAGGTATACCACCACGCTTCGCCGGGATGGATCTTGCAATATTTTTTGATCCAGTGATTCGCACGGCGATTGGCGACCGCGTTTCCGATGGCTTGCCCGACCTGATATCCCTGTTGATAGATTTGAACTGCGTCTTGGCGTTGCGGTTGTGGCTGGGTTGCGCTCAGACAATTCACCGTATTGGTGTTCGCCAGACAGTTGGCTGTCGTAGGTGAATTTTGTGCTATTGCCAGGGTGGCGAAGAGTAAGACGATCGCGGCGTTTTTCATGTGGATTCTCTGAGCAAGTGTAGGGAGTTTGAGGGAGAGTTTTAGAGTACGTCGGTGGGGCGTCTGAAGTGCATGAGATTGAGTGATTGAGTGATTGGGTTATTGAGTCATTGAAGAATGTGGATTTTCAATGCTCAATCGTTAGATCGCTGAAATTTGTTCCTTCCGTTTCAGGCGTCCCTACTGGACGCAGTTTCTTTGTCTAGCTGCCGACCCGGCGTTGAAACGCCGGGTTATTGTTGGTCGTCCCTCCGGGACTCGTTGATTCAACCTCACTCCTAATCTACATCTCCGAGCTTAGGCACTGTAATCGACATCATATGATGCTATAATCAGTGCTTGGAGTTTCTATGAGAACAACCCTTGCGCTGGATGACGATCTGGTACGCATCGCCCAGGAGTTCACCGGAGTAGAGGAAAAAACGGCGCTAGTACGGGAGGCGCTTAAGGCCCTCATCGAGCGGGAGAGTGCGCGAAGATTGGCCTCTTTAGGAGGGGCAATGCCGGAGTTGAAGAATATCCCGCGCCGCAGGATGAGGCGGCGTTGATTCTCGCCGACACATCGATTTGGATCGACCACCTGCGTTCGGGAAACAAAGAAATGAGCAAGCAGCTTCAGCAGGGGCGGATTGTGATCCATCCGTTCATTATCGCGGAGCTTGCCCTTGGATCTTTGCGGAAACGCGCGCCAACGCTTGCGCTACTGGATCTGTTACCGCAGGTGCGAATGCCGCAACTGGCGGAGATGAGGCTGATGATTGAGGCTCGCGGTTTGTATAGCCGAGGCATCGGCCTGATCGATGCCCATTTAATAGCGTCCGTCTTTATCAATTCGCCTACGCTGTTGTGGACACGGGATAAATCGCTTCTCAAGGTCGCCGAAGGTTTTGGCATTCACGCCGGGCTGGCGTAGGAAAATTGAGAGATTGAGTGATCGGGTCATTGAGTCATTGAAAGAATGTGGATTTTCAGTCGCTCGGTCACCGGATCGGTCAATCGTTCTTTTCTAGTTCAGGCGTCCCTAAGGGGCGCGGTTCCTTTGTCTAGCTGCCGACCCGGCGTTGAAACGCCGGGCTATTGTCGGTCGTCCCTCCGGGACTCGTCACTTCGCGAATTGGGAGATTGAGTGATGAGTCAATTGAAGTATGTGGATTCTCAATCACTCAATGACCCGATCACTCAATGGCTCAATCGCTGGACAGCTCAATTGTTCTTTTCTTTCGGCTGCTGTGGTGTTTCGGGCTTCGCTTCTGGCTTTGCATCCGGCTTCCAGGGGTTCGCGTTGGGGGGGGCGTTGGGGTTTACGGCGAAGTCCCAGACGTAGAGGTTCATGCCGTCTTTTCCCTTGGTCTCGATCACGGCGTACTCGCCGGGGGTGAGAGGCTCGGTTGGAGTTAGTTTCAGCCAGCCGCCGCTTACTTTGTCGATGGTCGATTTCACTGCGCTCTGCTGCTGAGTAATTTTGCCGGTGGTGCTGCGCTTGAAGTCGCCGAGGATGCGCTTGCCGCCTTTCACCTGAACCCGCACGATGCGGAAGCGATCGAATGGGACGATTGCCTGCACGGGTTGCTGCGGCTGCTCGGGACGCTGCGCCTGCGTGCGTGGAGCGTCGAGGCTGGGCTCGTTCGGCTTGGCGGAAGCGGTTTCACCGGACGGGGGCTGATTGAGTGACGGGTCGTCATCGAGATTGATGTAGATGGAAGGGACGGCGATGTGGGCGCGGAGAGTGGCGTGTTCGCCATCGAGTTCGATGATCTGCTTGGCGCCGGCGATGGGATTCAGTGCTCCGCGAATAAGGTTGCCGCGAGTGTTGGGATTGATGTCACCTTCGGCTTGCTGCATCTCGTCGATTTGCGGCTCGCCCTTGAAAGTGTCGAGCAGGTAGACGCCGGAATCTTCGGGCAGGCGCAGTCCGGGAGCGACCTGAGGAAGACGGGCGAGGTCGGCTTCGCGGTCAGCCTCGGTTTCTTTGTCGATGAGAGCGGCCTCGGGGATTTTGGGCGGGGCGGCGCGCTCTTTCTCGAATTTTTCGGTGGCGGGCCAATCGATGAGCGATGAGGGAAGTTCTTCCCACTCATCACGCTCGGCGCTGAGGTAGCGGACGCGATCACCTTTCACTTCATATTTCGTGACGGATTGGTACGAGCCATCTTTGAGGATGAGGCGGTGGGCCATCTCTTGGGCGTGGGAATGAAAAGCTAGAGTTAAAGTAAAGACGCACAGAGCGGCGGTGAGGAGTGTGCGACCTAGCAGGGATGAGGCTGTGATCATGCGAGTCATACGTCTAGTTGGATGCGCGGGTTTCGATTGTCTTTAACTATTATCGATCCAGATGGGGTCGGTCTGCCAACTAGCGCCGGGGTTCTGAGCGCTATCGCCTGTTAGCAACAATTAACTTTCGGTTTGCCACGGGAGTAGTTGCGATCGAATCAACCGGGTTCCTGGCACCGATATCCCAACATCTCACCAATCGCCTTCCAACGTATGCCATGGTTGACGCGGCAGTTCGCTGGCTAATGCTTCGTGCAGCGATTAGGGCTGTCCGGGCTCGTCATGTCATTCAAAATGGCGGTCAACCCAGACTCGTTTTGCAAAGCTGGTACGGTCGCACCCGCACCGTACACCGCTTCGGCTACAGGGCAATTCTGTACTGCATAAAGTGAAAATCCCGGATTCGCCGCCGCGACCTGCTGGCCAAAGAGCCAGCCCTGACCTATGGAGTTGTTCAATGTTCCGGTCGCGCAAAGCCAACTGGTAACCACCGTACCGGGATATTGAAAAGTCGGCGCAGCCGGAGCGTTCACAATGCTCTGGCTCAACCAACCAATGTCAGACTCAGGTGTGGTCATCTTCGGCCCGCCACAGGACTTCTTTCCGGTCCACGCTCTCACGCTGCTGAGCGGACTATCCAGATAATTGACGGAGCCATTCCAGGGTGCCTGAGTTCCCATCTGGCAGAACGACGGACTCCCTTCACACACGGTCTGCGGAGGTGGAATCGGATCCTCGCAACCCTGCTCGATGTCACTGAAGACCGGACCGGACAGCAGAGCAACTTTGTCCAGGTGATATTCCGCAGAAGTGGCAGCGCCGTACCAAGCTAGCGCGAATCCCAGAGCCCCGGAACCCGCACTGAAACCTTGCGCACACATTCCCGCTGTGGCCTCTTTGGCCTGCAGCGGCCGATAGAAAGTGCTGTAAATGTGGGACAGAAATGTCGCAGGCCGACAGGCAGCCGCTTGGATATTCAAGGGGTGCGGAGAATCGGGATTCCCGCTGGTTGAGTCCTCCCAATCGCTGTCCCATTGCAACTGCACTACCTCGTAGCCGGCAGCCGCGTATTTAGTGGCGAATTGTGATTCCTGCTCTTGACTCGCGTTCTGCCCTCCAGCGCCCGGAAGCAGCACGACCACGCCCAGAGGAACGCCACTCGGCATCAAGTGACCGAAACTCAGGCTGATGTTTTCGGTGTCGGGACACGAAATGCTATTGTCCACGAAGCAACTCATGCCGCTGGCAAACGGGTCGGTCGAGTTCTTAGCGGAGGGGCAACTGGCAGACTTACCCAACGTGAATTGCCCGAGAACGGTGTTTTGCGCCTCAGCAGAGACTATTAGCCCGAGCATCACTGCGAGAAAGTACAACAGCCAATTAATCTTGTTCATTTAGCACCTTACCTTTCTCGCCGCTCTGCTCCCGGTCGATCATGTGGCCGTGCGGCTTCAACACGTGCAGGCTCGCCTCTCTGTGCTTCGCGTCACCGCCTCTGTCTGCATGCACTGCAAAGCGGGTACGCTCTCACCAATCACCTTCGACCGTATGCCATATTTGACGCAGCATTCGGGAAGAAGACGTGGGCGCGACTGTCACATGTTTGTTAAAGGATTGTCTGGCGCGCGTGACAAAGAGCGGACGCTCCGCGCACGCAAAGCCTAGCGATGGATGCTGACTACCGACAGTTGATGAAAAATCGCCATAACGCTCAAAACCTCTCAAAGAGCTTAATTGGCCTAACAGTCGGCCTGCATGGCCGTATAATTGCCCTTGTCGTCAAAAGTGAAATCAGTGGGGAACCAAGCGTCAAACCTTGAGAATCGAGTAGAGGAGCGGTTCGGGGTTCTTCCCAATTTTTTCCGCATCGCACCTGAGACTCCCGAGATTATCGAGAAATTGTGGGGATTCGCACAGGCTGCCTATCTCGACAATCCTCTGCCCTCCGTTTTTAAGGAGCGGCTTTTCGTCCACCTGTCCCGCTTCTGCGCCGTCCGCTACTGCATTGCTCGTCATGTTGGTTTCCTGGTGGGGCTTGGCCATCCCGCTGGCGATCCGACGGTGCGTATGCAGAGTGTCACAGATGTCGTTGAACTCCTTCGACGGCCCTTTCCACGCGGACAGGAACTTCAATCTCGTCTAGCGCTGTGTGCATCCTGCCCCGCACCCATTGTTGAAATGCCAACGGCCAACATGCAGATGGAAGATGCCATCTTTGTTTTGGCCGGGCACGTGTTTTTGAAGACTTCCGACTATTTGCTGTGTCTTGGCGCACTGGCGCGGCTACTTGGTCCGACTCGCCTGCAATACTTACTCTTATTCCTGGCGTTTGTCAGAGCAGCGCACTATTGGACTGAAACACATCCTGAAATCGTTTTTGAAGATGACATTAACAAACTACTGGCGACACATGAAGCATTGGCAGATTGCATCCTCAATGACCCGGAGGCCAGGGACAGCATCAGCCAGTCGCTCCTGAATGAGTTGCCAGAGCTACGCGTAAGAGCTGATAAAGCTGTTGGCTTGCTCGCTGCAATCGTGGACTCATCCGAGGATGCCATCGTCAGCAAAACGCTGGATGGCATCATCACCACTTGGAACAGGAGTGCAGAGCGGTTGTTTGGCTACACTGCTAGCGAAGCGGTAGGCCAGCACATTTCGTTGATCATCCCGAGCAATCGCAAGGACGAAGAAACGGTCATCCTCGAACGAATCCGGAAGGGCGAGCGAATCGAACACTTCGACACCGTTCGCGTGCGCAAGGACAAGACCCAGTTCGATATTTCGCTGACAATTTCACCAGTTCGGGACGCCAACGGAAAGATTGTTGGAGCGTCGAAAATTGCTCGGGACATCACCCAACGCAAACAAATCGAGCGAGAGCTGCGCGAGAGCGAAGAACGTTATCGAACGTTGGCGGATGCGCTCGACACCCAAGTGCAGTTTCGTACTCGGGAGCTGGAGAGGAGAAATTCGGAACTGCGTGACCTCTCGGCGCTGCTCCTGGGATCTCAAGATGCCGAGCGCCGGCATATAGCGCGGGAACTGCACGATAGCGCCGGACAGACATTGACCGCGCTCGACTTGCAGCTTACACAAATCAGGGAAAACGCAGAGAAAGATCCTGCTCTTGCCAAAGACGTGCAGTACGCCGAAGAGTTGGTACAGCACCTGGCGCGAGAACTGCGCACAACCTCCTATCTTCTACATCCACCGCTGTTGGATGAAACTGGCATTTCGTCAGCACTGAGTTGGTACGTGCAAGGTCTTGTAGAGCGCAGTAGTCTCGAGATCGATTTGCAGGTTCCCGATAATTTCGGCAGACTCCCAACCGAAATGGAACTTGTCATATTCCGCCTTGTGCAGGAATGCTTGACCAACATTCATCGTCACTCGGGAAGCAAGGTTGCGCTGATTCGAATTGAGCGCGAAGAAAACACTATCCACGTAACGGTTGAAGACCGAGGAAAGGGAATGTCCCCGGAACGACTGGCTGCGATTCAGTCGCAAGGCACTGGAGTGGGAATCAGAGGAATGCGCGAGCGTGTGCGCCATCTGCGCGGCGATTTGGTTATCGAATCCAACGGCTCCGGTACGAAGGTCTACGCGACTCTTCCATTGACGACATCACGCTCACCGCACAAGAGCGACACCCAGCGCGTTGTGGCATGAAACCTAGTGCGATTGGCCAGCGCGGACAGAGTACGCTGGCCGGTAACTGTTGAAACATCGCCGCACTCATCGAAAGCTGCGGGGCGTGAGAGCTATCGCCTGTCAACAACAATCACTCTGGCAATTCCCAACTGGGAGCCGGTCACGATTACTTTCTGTGGGCCGACTTGCCGGTACTCATGGTTGGTATTATGCTGGCGCTCAGTTGTCCAGGTTGAACCTCTGTACGAATCAAAGAGAAAGAAGGAGGAGATCATGTTCAAAGTCAGTGCGCTTGCTTTCGCAGCTCTCATGACTGGCCTTTTGTGTTGTGTACCCGTGGCGCCAGCCCAGGTTTCCGTCGGCGTAAACATCGGAGTGGCTCCCGTGTGCCCTTACGGATACTTCGACTATGAGCCCTATGACTGTGCTCCGTACGGATACTATGGGCCCGACTGGTTTGTTGGTGGGGTGTTTCTTGGAGCTGGCCCGTGGTTTCACGGCCGTCACGGCTTTTACGGCCATGTTGACAACCGCTTCGATCCACATCACGGATACGTTGGACCGTTGCCGGAGCGCGGGGCGGAGCGCTTCAACCACTTCCAGGGGAACGAGGCGCGGGATGGGCGAGGCAACATTGGCGACGCCGGCCATGAAGCGAGGGGTGAACACGCGCTTCCCGGATATCGCGGCGGTGGGCACGGCGGGCATGGTGGACACCGCTAGAGCACGATCTGCTTGGACGAGAGACTAGATGAGGCGCACGTGGCGTCTAAATTAGCTAAGTGATCCAGTTCCCGGGGCGGCGAGGCGATCCGAGAACTGGAACCTTGGCTCGTGGTTGGTGTTAGATCCAGATGGGGTGTATGCGCCAACTAGCGCGCGGGGGCTGTGAGCGCTCTGGCCTGTCGGTGACGTAAACGAGGATGGGACTGACCTGGGTTGGCTTTACTCTTAACTCTCAAACTTTACTGATGAGGATGCGTCACGGCGGGCAGCGAGCCTTCAGGATGGTCGCGCAGATACTGCTCGATTGGTTCATCGCGTAGCACGAAGCTGAAACCTCTCCGCGCATTTGCATCAACGGTCGTTTGCAAATCCAGTGCCTCGAAAGGAATCACGTGTTCCGCCGGTTTCGTGCCAAACTCCTCAATCATCGTGAAATGAAGCTGATCGTCGACGAGCCAGTAATCGGTCACGTTGAGAGCCGTTCCATCTTTCAAGAAGAGTTGCGGTCGGTCCGGTCTCTCTTCGCCGTAGTCATACCCAGGAGTCTCGTACACCTGCGAAACATAGTTTGTGGGACCGGGGGAGGAGACGTCGGTGTAACCGAGCGTCCATGACCAGAAGAGGTCACAGGTCGCCCACGAACATGAGTTCAATCCCCAGAACGGTCCGCCGAAAAGAAAGGGGAATTCGTAAATGACAAACGCCGGCGGAAATCGGCGAATCGGACGCTGAGGAGGGCGAAAACCAGCCATGCGGAGTGCGCCCGCAGACGAGGGTGCCGAGATTCGAGGAGCAGAAATCGGTGCATAGACACGAGGTGCTGAAGAAATCGAAATGTGGGGAACAGGTGGTGAGACGTGAACTTCTCCTCCAGCAGTGTGGCCGGTGGCGCGCTGTGCCGTAGCTGGCGGAGTACGGACACAAACGGTGAGGGTGCAGGAAACGACGATGAGGAATTTCTTGAGGATCGAGCGGCGAACCAAGGGCACCATATTCTCACCCCCTTACAGTCTGGGCAGATTCCGCTGACTCGTTACTGATAAGTGTAATCCCTTAAGCGCCCAGTTTCTATTTCTTGGCGAGGGCCGGACAAGTGAAAAAACGCCTCGAGTTTGTCAGCGGTTGCAATATCGCCATTACGCTCATTGACGGGCGTAGCCAAACGCCTGATTTTTCTTTGACCCACCTTCCCGATGGGCGTCGGATGCGTAGAATGGAGGGGAAAACGCTGTCGTGAGTGTGCAGGGGAGCCAGTTGCCATGGACACACAGAGCGAACACAATCCTGAATCGAATCCCGCCAAGGTCGAGGCGCATATCAAGAGCGCTCAGCAGATTCTGAAGACTCTGCAAGAAAAGATCGGAGAGCATCCGGAGATTGGCGCGGCTCTTACGAAGCTGGAGATGGCGTTGAATGATTTAGCGATCCAGACTGGCGGGCTGCTGTAGCGGACGGGGTCGGGGCTGTCGAGCTTCGCTCGACCCTTCGGCTTCGCTCAGGGCAAGCTAGCCGGGGGCGGTTGTCCCCACATTCAGCATCTCGACCATCTTCGCGCATTCGTCTTGTAGTATCCTCGGCTTATCTATATTCTGTTGCACGCGTCGTTACTTGGACGCATCGTTACTTGGATACATCACGCCACCGTCTCTGCGAACAATGAACCCTAAATTAATTTCATGCTGTTTTGGACTTGGTTGGCTCGTGTTGGGCGCGATCGCGATCGGGCAAACTTCCGCGGCGCCGAGGGCGAATGCGGCCGCATATTCGGTGCAGGGGCAAGGGCCTGCGTACTCCGCGCAGGCGGGCGGGCCGGTCTCTTACGCGTCGATGACGGAGATCAACGGGCTGCTCGGGCAGTTGGAGACGACCTCGAAGAGCACGCAGGCCGACTTGACGAAGCTGCGCATCGAGCGCTGGAAGACCGACGGTGGCACGAAGAAGCAGGCGCTGGGCAATGTGGATTCGATCCAGCGCAATTTGCAGAGCGCGTTGCCGGAGATGATCGCGAAAGTGCGGAACGCGCCGGAGGATGTGCCGTCGACGTTCCGCCTGTATCGGAATCTGGATGCGCTGTATGACGTGATGGGCAGCGTGGTGGAATCGGCGGGAGCGTTTGGATCGAAGGACGACTTCCAGGCGCTGGCGAACGATCTTAGCGGATTTGAGGGAACGCGGAAACAGATTGCTGAGCGCATGGAGAATCTGGCTGCGTCGAAAGAGCAGGAGATTGTGCGGCTGCGCGCGGACTTGAAGACGGCGCAAGCGGCGATTCCCGCAGCGCCTCCGAAGAAAGTTGTGGTCGACGATAACGAGCCAGCGAAGAAACCGGTGGTGAAGAAGAAGCCGGTGGCGAAGAAGCCGGCGGGTGCGACGACTCCGGGGACGACGACGCCTCCTGCGGCGCAGACGCCGCCGGCGCAGCAGAAGCCGCAGTAGGGCTAAAGCCCGGTTGAGTTTGGGATGCTTTACGCGGCGCTAAAGCGCCGCTCTTCCACGGTATTTCGGCGGCTCTTCCACGTCTAGAGACCGCGCTCATCCAACGGTGTTCGCCCTTCCACGAATCTGTTACCCTTCCTGTCATCAAGATTGAAACTCATGAGTCCTCACAGCAGCATTCCGGCGGCTATTTTCGGGATTGTCATCATCGGTGTGGTCTTGCTGGACGCGTTTGAGACGGTGGTGCTGCCGCGCCGGGTGACGCGGCATTTCAAGCTGACGGCGTGGTTTTACCGGCGCACGTGGATTCCATGGAGAAAGATTGCCGGCCATATGCGGCCGGCGCGGCAGCAAAGTTTTCTGGGATACTTTGGCCCGCTGTCGCTGATTATGCTGCTGGCGTTCTGGGCCGCGAGCCTGATTCTTGGCTTTGCCCTGCTGCAATATGGGATTGGCGAACACGAAGAGCTGAATAAGGAACGGATCACATTCGGCAAGCTTATCTATCACAGCGGAGAGACGTTTTTCACGCTGGGTTACGGCGATATCGTACCTACCTCCGGCCCCGCGCGAGCGCTCTCGGTGCTCGAAGCCGCCATGGGCTTCACTTTTCTGGGAGTGGTGATCGGCTACCTGCCGGTGGTGTACGCTTCGTTCTCGAGGCGGGAAATACAGATCTCGATGCTGGACGCGCGGGCGGGATCGCCACCGACGGCGGTAGAGTTGCTGGTGCGGTTGGCGGGGACAACCGAGTTGGACCAGATTGTGCTCGATGGCGTGATGCGCGACTGGGAGCGCTGGTCGGCAGAATTGCTGGAGAGTCATATTTCGTATCCCGTGCTGAGTTTTTTTCGCTCGCAGCACAGCAACGAATCGTGGCTGGGCGCGCTGCAGGCGATGCTTGATGTGACATCGCTGCTGATCACGGGGATTGATGGGATCCATCCGGGACAGGCGCGTTTGACCTTCTCCATGGCGCGGCATGCGGCGGTGGACTTGGCGCAGGTAGTGAACGCGCGCTACGATCCGCTGGCGCCGGAACGCTTGGATGACGACGATTACAACAAGCTGCAGGAGACGCTGGCCGCGGCGGGATTCAAGTTGCGCACCGGAGATGAAGCGCGGCAAAAGCTGAACAAGTTGCGCGCGATGTATGAACCGTATTTGCACTCGATGGCGAAAAACTTGATGGTCACGTTGCCGCCGTGGCAGCATCCGACGAAGTTAAAGGATAACTGGCAGGCGGGACCGTGGGACCGGATGATCCAGGCGAAGGGGCTGGCGATTCTGGGTCAGAAGCCGGTGCAGCCGCAGATCAGCGACGATCATTTCTAGCGGGACTGCGCGTCGCAGATTGTCGGGACTATCGTGAGGAGATCGGGGCGTTGGGAGGCGTTATGGCTTTATGTGGAATTCCGCGAATTGATGATTTGAACCAGGGAACAGCGGGGGCGACAACGATTGGGCCCGGCGACCCTGACACCGAAACTGTGGGTGTGATCCAAGGGATGCTCATTGGGCAAGGGCAGAGAGGGTTGCCGAATTTGCTGAGTCCTGACTGCGGAAAGTTTGGTCCGGTGACAAGTGCCGCGGTGCAGAACTTTCGCGTGCAGCAAGGGCTTGCAGCGGGAAATCAAGTGGATGCGCAGACGCTGCAGGCGCTGGTGCAGGCTCCGGCTCCTTCGCCGATTCTTTCACGCGGATATATGACGCTGGTGCTGGACTTTTCTTATGGTGGGATGGCGAAGATCCTGAGCGTAACGGCGCAGATGGAGGGAGCGGGGAAGTTCGGCGCGATGAACTTGAACAGCGATAAGGCCGGTATGTCGTTCGGCTTGATTCAGTGGGCACAGAAGCCGGGTCGGCTTACGGAAATTTTAAAGGCATTTCGCAGTGCTGGCGCAAACGACTTCGCAAATATTTTTGGAGGAGGCGATGGCGGCGTTTCCGATGGGATGATTGCACATACAGAACAAGCTAATGGTGGCATCAATCCGGCGAGCGGGGAAACCACAGATGCAGCGTACGACTTTATTAGTGAACCGTGGGTGAGCCGCTTCGGGCAGGCGGCTTTGTTCAAGCCGTTTCAACAAGTGCAGGTGAGGACGGCGCTGGACGATTTTGGCAGATCGCTGAACCTGATCGAGCAGTACGCGCCGCAGTTAAATACCGAACGTGCCCTCGGGTTCACGCTGGACCTGGCGAATCAATTCGGCGATGGAGGAACGCGCCGTATTTTTCAGGCGGTGTGGCAGGATGGCATGGCGATTCCCGACGCGCTGCAAGCCATGGCGGATGAATCGGTGGCGCGCATTCAGGATCCGTGGAAGGCGGCGACGCAAGTGCGGCGACAGCATTTTATTTCGACAAATTTTCTTTCCGATTTGCCGTTCGCCAATGCGAGCGGCTCGGGTGTCGCGGCCTAATCGAAGACATCCTTCAGGAAGCAAACCCGCGATGGCGTCTGCTAAGATCGCGACTTTATGAAATGTGTGGGTGAAAACGTGGTGCGCATTGAGGCGGAAGCGCTGCGCGCGCTGGCGGATCGCATTGGCGGTCCGATGGCGGAGGCGTTTCAGCGAGCCGTGGATTTGATGTTCTCGTGCGCGGGGCGTGTGGTGGTCACGGGGATGGGGAAGAGTGGCCTGATTGCGCGCAAGATTGCGGCGACACTGAGCTCGACGGGAACTCCGGCATTGTACCTGCATCCGGTGGAGGCCCTGCACGGGGATTTGGGAATGGTGGTGCGGGGGGATGTGGTGCTGGCGTTATCGGCTTCCGGCGAGACTGAGGAGGTTTTGGCTTTGCTAGCTACCATCAAGCGGTTGCGGGTGCCGCTGATTGCGATGACGGGAGATGAAAGTCAAAATCCCCACCCCTTCGACAGGCTCAGGGCAGGCTCTGACCGCAAAAAGCGCGGCAAGGGTGGGGCACCCTCTGTGATGGTGGTCGCCGACCAAAAATCAAAGTCAAAGGCAGCGGACAAGAGTGTCCGCTCAACACAATCAACTTTGGCGGCGGCGGCGGATGTGGCGCTGGATTGTTCGGTGGCGGAGGAGGCTTGCGCGCTGGGTCTGGCTCCGACGGCTTCGACGACGACGATGCTTGCGTTGGGAG
>Ga0210394_10000807_pt1 | contig 57716 bp, 50 predicted proteins | sample IncBWC12MmetaG_FD_160121 | JGI IMG/M metagenome (GOLD analysis project Ga0210394, IMG submission 160121) | Forest soil microbial communities from Barre Woods Harvard Forest LTER site, Petersham, Massachusetts, United States - Inc-BW-C-12-M | ecosystem: Environmental > Terrestrial > Soil >...
GGGGATAAACACCCGAACGAATCGCACGTTGATGAAATGACTTTGCTTTTGTATGTCGAGCGGCAACTGGACCGCGAGGCCGCTCAAGGCGTGTCTCTCCACACGCAGACATGCACGCGCTGCCTGACGCTGCTCCGCGCGCTCGACCGCGAATCGCGCCTGCTGACCCGCTCCATGCTGGAGCAGGACGAGCCTTTGCCCGCGCGGCTCGCGGAGTTTCACGAAAAGGTAAAGCGCAACATGCAATGGATTTGGGGCGTGGTCTTTGGCCTGGCGGTTCTGGGAGTCTACGCCCTGTATACGGGATATATCGAGCCTTGGGAACGCCAGTTTGCAGAAGCCGGATTCGGCAGCGGAAACCTGCTGAATCTTGTGGTGTTTCAGGGCGCATTCTGGAAAGGATGGCAATCCATGTTCAGCTTGTTCGAGGTGCTGGCCGTGATGTCGATGGCTGGCTTCGGCTTGTTCGCATTCCGCCGCTATTTGCGGCGTGGCTCGGCCCTGGCCGTGCTGTTTGCCGGGTTCGGCGTGCTGCTGGCGGTTTCGACGCCCGCGTCGGCCACCGAATTCCGCAAGGGCGACACGATCACCGTGAAAAAAGATGAGGTGATCAAGGGCGACTTTTACGCTACCGGCGAGCACATCCGCATCGATGGCGAGGTGGATGGCGACGTTTATGCGTTTGCCCATCAGGTGGACGTCACCGGCCACATCAATGGCGACCTTATCTGCTTCGCGCAAGCCGTGCGCGTCAGCGGCGTGATCGACGGGAATCTCCGCACCGGGGCGAACAACGTGACCATCACGGGCACCGTCGAGCGCAATGTCACCGCCTGGAACGAGACGCTCAATCTGGATACCAGCGGAAAAATCGGCCGCAGCCTCACGGCCGGCGGCGAGACCTTGACGCTCGATGGAAAGATCGGGCGCGATTTTCTTGGCTTTGCGGAAAGCACCAACATCTCCGGGTTCATCGGCGGCTCTGTGCGCGAACAAGGCAATTCGCTCTCGATCACTTCTGGCGCGGAAATCGACGGGAAGACCAGGTTCAAGGGACACAAGGAACCTAGTGTCGCGTCCGATGCCAAACTCGCATCGCCCATCGAATTCACAATGATTGAGCGCAAGCACGCAGAGCGCGACGGTGGCTACTACCTTTGGCGGGTCATCTGGACCGGCACCTTCATTTTGTTTGGCCTAGTATTGGCCAGCCTGATGCCGAGATTTGCACTCGAGGCTGTGGACTCGGCCGGCCATATCGGCGCGTCCTTTGGCGTTGGCGTGCTGGTTTTCTTTGGTGTGTTCATCGCTTCGATTATTGCGTGCATCACGATTGTCGGCATGCTGGTGGGCATTTCTTCTTTCATGCTCTGGCTGTTGATGCTGTTTGCCGCGGAAGTGGTTGTCGGCGGCATCGTGGGCCAGTGGATTATGGGCCGCGATGACGACTTCTGGCCCTTCTTCCTGCGCATAGTTGTGGGTATCGCTGTGGTCCGCGTGGTGACCAGCCTGCCGTTCGTAGGTCACTGGGCCGGGTTCGTAGTTTGCCTTTGGGGAATGGGAGCCATTTCGCTGGCGCTCTATCGCCGGCTGCAGCCGACGCTTGCGCCCAACATTCCGCCGGCGCCCATGGCGCCGCTCAGCAGCCCGCTTCCGCCGAACACCACGGTTGGAGGGATTTAGCACTTTTGAGTGCGGGAGCGGCGCTCCCGCTTTCACGGTGCGAATAACAGCAGCCAAATTCAGTTTGTTCTTGCGCCAACAATCTCAAAAGCGGCAGCGCTGCTGCCGCACTCAAAAAAGTACGGGCCCCGAAGCTTCCGGGGCCCGTTGCCTTTGCGGAGGCGGGTGAAAACTTAGTGTTGGCGAACCTTGGCCGCCTGTAACGGCCCCGTCGTCGGCGAAGTGCTTGGATTGAAGAACAGCGCTGAAATGGATGCTGTGCCTTGTAGCCCGCTCGTGCTTACTCCTTCGAGTATTGTCGCGTTCTGGTAGGTCTGCACCTGAGCCAGCGTGGTGAAAGCCGTGATATAGGAGGGCAGGCCGCTGATTGTAAAGCCTGTGGTTGACACTGTGCCCACTGTTCCCGTCAAGCGCGAAAAGCGCAGGATCATGGCTGTTGCAGTGGCGTCAATAAGGCCGTTGGTTCCCGTTGCGGCACCGGTGATCTTGGCGCGTACGGTTTGTCCCGCGAGCAGATCGTTCGCGTTGGTAAACCCGGTGACCGGCAATCCGGGTTGCCCGGTGAGAATTCCGAAATCAACGGGGAACGTTGCCGTAGGGCTGATTCTCAGGCAGACGCCGCTTCCAAAACCCGCGCTGGCCAGTGGCGAACCGCTGGTGGTGATCGAGCTATCACTGATGATCAATCCGAAATTCGAGCCGCCGTTGCAAGTGCTCGGATAAATTGTGCCTTCCGCCTCGTCGGCTGGGGTTGTCGAGAAGTCGATGATGTCAAGCGACGCGGCGAGTACCGTGCCGGTATTCGTTAGAACGCCTTGCAGGCTGACGATCGAGCCCACATGGATACACGAGAGTGTTGCACTCCCAGCCGTCGAGCACTGACCCTGAGGGTCAAATACCGCGGTGGACCCATTGATCGTAGCCGTCAGGCTGCCGCGTACCGTCGAACTCAACGTGATGCTGCCGCTGGAAACGGCGGTGACGCGCCCTGTAAAATCATCGACAAAGGCAAAGTCGCCGCTGGGAACGCCGGTGGGCACCGTGGCCGTCGCGGAGAGCACATTCGCTTGCTGCATGTTGATGCCGATGCCGCCGGTGGTCACAATCGCGTTGTTGTAGTTGAAGTCCAGGTCCAGCCATTGGTGGGCGTCGCTCGTCAACGTCAGGTTGATGGGAGCCGTGATCGTGGTTGTGACGCCTGGGGGGATTCCGCATACGCTGCCCGCGGGACAGCTCCCAACCGTCGCGCCCGAATTGTTGATGAAGATGCCGGAAGCCGCGCCCACGGTTACGTTGACAGCGGTGTACGTGCCGGCCGCAACCGATGCATTGGTCACGACCACATCGGAATCCGTTTGCAACCGAGTCAATTCAAAGTTGGACGCCGTACCTGAGGAAAACACAGAGACCTGGCTGCCTGACGATGAGGTCAGCGAAATACCCACGATGGGCAAGGTAAAACTCAGGACGGTGGTATTCGTTGGCGGTGTGTCCGAGATGGAAACACTCAGCGAAGCGTTGCCATTTCCCCCGCAGTTCGTGACGCAGCGATTGTGCAGGCCGCTGCAGGAGGAAAGCAAAAGAGCCGCGGCGAACACGGCAAATACCAGGTATTTTCTTGGATTCATGCAAACACCCCACGACGGATTTCACCGCCACCAATTGCGGCAAAGGGCAGCTGGAATTCCCCCACAACACTTTAACCCAGTCCACTGTCCGGAACGTTCGGAAAACCAAAAATTGCCCAAATATTAACGTCGACAGCCCGACGATGAGCTGGTTGGGGATGTGCTATCGTTAGTGCTTTGCGATTAAGCTCCGCAGATTAGGCAGGGTTTCTGGTCAAGCGTAAATCTAACCCGGACTTTTCCGAGGCTCTGAAGAAGAACAAGGAAGTCACGCAGGAGCGCGTCTACGTGCCGCTGGAGGAAGAGTTGCGTACGCACGACGTGGAAGGCCAGCCGGTGCGGCAGAATCGCCCCGTTGGCGATGCGTATGGATCGGCCGCGGGCGTGGCCCCCGCGCATGAGGACGAGGCTCCCTCGACCGGCCCGACAATGGAGCAGATCTTTGGCCCCGGCGGATTCCTGGAACGCAGCATGATTGGCGGGTACGAGCATCGTCCTGCGCAATTGCAGATGGCGGAGGCGGTGCACGACGCATTTCAGAGACACCATCACACGGTCGTGGAGGCGGGCACGGGCACCGGCAAAACGCTGGCGTATCTGCTGCCGGCCATCTGCAGCGGGCGGCGAGTGGTGATTTCGACGGCCACCAAATCGCTGCAGGAGCAGCTTTACCAGAAGGATGTGCCGTTCCTGCAAAAGCATTTTGCGCCCAACCTGAAGGTTGCGGTGATGAAGGGCCGCTCCAACTTTCTGTGCCTCTCGAAAATGCACGCGCTGGCGGACCAGCCCATGCTCAAGGGAATGGAAGAGGTGGATGCGTTCCGGCAGATTCGAGACTGGTCGAAACTTACGGAAACAGGCGACCGCGCCGAGCTTACGTTTTTGCCGGATGATTCCGAATTGTGGTTGCGCATTGACGCGCGCCGCGACACCTGCACAGGCAAGAAATGCCCGGAATTTGAAAACTGTTTCCTGACCCAGATGCAGAATCGCGCCAAGGAAGCCGACCTGATCATCGTGAACCATCACCTGTTTTTCGCCGACCTGGCGCTGAAGCAGGACGATTTCGGCAGCATCCTGCCGGAATATTCGGCGGTGGTGTTCGACGAAGCCCACGAAATGGAAGACGTCGCCAGCGATTATTTTGGCCAGCAGATTTCGAATTTCCGGTTTGAAGAGCTGGCGCGCGACGCCGACCATGCCATGCGGCTGACCAAGACGGGTTCGCCCACACTGCTGCGCCGCACCCAGCGCATCCGTGAAAAGAGCCGCGCGTTTTTCGACAGCTTTCCGCCACGCGACGGCCGCTTTCCGTTTACCCGGCAGGAGCGCGAAGCTTTTCTGGAACAGAACCGCGAGGGTTACGACGCGCTGCTGAACGCCTGCAAAGGCATGGAAACGGAATTCGCCGCGTTGACGCAGAAGCCGGAAGAATTGACGCGCATCGCCCGGCGCAGCTTTGAAATTCGCCAGGAATTTTCCTTTCTGTTTGAATCCAACGAAAAGAATTACGTTTACTGGTTCGAGCGCCGCAACAAGGGCGTGTTCCTCGCCGCCACACCGATTGATATCAGCCAGATCCTGCGCGAAAAACTTTTCGAAACTTTCGACACCGTAATCCTTACTTCCGCAACCTTGACGGTTGCCGGGAGATTTGAATTCATCCGCCAGCGGCTCGGGCTCGACCACGCGAAAGAGTGCGCGTTGCCACCGGAGTTCGACTTCCAGCAACAGGCGCTGCTGTATCTGCCGCAGAAAATGCCCGACGTGCGCGATGCGGGTTTCCCCGGAAAAGCGGCAGACGAAATTGTGCAGCTCTTGGAGTTGAGCCACGGCCGCGCCTTCTGTTTATTCACCAGCTACTCGCAGATGAATGATCTCTTCGAACGAGTGCGCACGCGGGTGGAATTCCCGCTGATGCTGCAAGGGACCGCGCCACGCTCCGTCCTGCTCGAGCGCTTCAAGAACACGCCCAACGCCGTTCTCTTCGCTACCGCCAGCTTCTGGCAGGGCGTTGACGTGCCTGGCGAGCAGCTTTCCTGCGTCATCGTCGATCGCCTGCCGTTCGCCGTGCCCAGCGATCCGATCGTGGCTGCACGAGTCCGCGCCTTGCAGGATGAAGGCCGCAACCCCTTCTCCGAATTTCAGGTGCCGGAAGCGGTGCTGGCGCTGAAACAGGGCTTTGGACGGCTGATTCGCGCCAAAACCGACCGCGGCGTGCTGGCGCTGCTGGACACGCGAATCCAGCGGATGCCCTATGGTAAAATTTTCTTGGAGTCGCTGCCCCGGTACCGGAGGACCAACGATCTGGAGGATGTATCCCGGTTCCTTTCCGCGGCCAGCCCTGCCTGAAAGCATCGTCCCCAGGGAAGAAGAGGAAGTGAAAGCCAGCTATGTTTCAAGTGAGTGTTGAAGATACGTTTTCGTCGGGGCACGCCCTGCGCGGTTACAAGGGCAAGTGCGAGAACCCCCACGGGCACAATTACCGTGTGCAGGTCACGCTGGAGGGGCCGCAACTCGACAACATCGGACTGCTGATCGATTTCACACAGTTAAAGCACGCGATGCGCGGGCTGATCGCGCGGCTGGATCACCAGTTCATCAACGATCTGGAGCCGTTTACCACCGTGAATCCGTCGGCGGAAAACCTGGCCAAATATTTTTACGATAATCTGACCAGCCAACTGACCGGTTTGCCGCCGGGCGCAAAATTGAAAGACGTGGTGATCTGGGAGACCGACACCGCCATGGCGCGCTATAACCCGTAGTTGGTCGGGGCGTAACGCGACAGGCGGGAAACAGGGGACGCAATGAACCGATCACTTTTGATCATCCTGATTCCGGCGCTGCTGGTGGCAATCGGCTATGTAGTGGTGCTGCGGATGATGGGCTTCTCGCCCGGCTATCCGCGGTTGATTGGCGCCATGGTGCTGTTTTTTGGCAGCATCTACTGGCTTTCGAAGCGCTCGGGCAAAAAAGCAAAGAGCGGGGGCTAGGTGCGCCCTTCCTGGCAGATGCTTCGGGGAAGAGCTCAAAACGATTGTCATTCCGAACCCCTTCGGTTTTTGAAGGGGTGAGGAATCCGCTTTTCCTTCGGTCGACAGGGAAGCAGATCCCTCACCCGCAAAAGACGCGGGTTCGGGATGACAACTAAATTGAGTCTGACGCAGAGTTACGAATGTTCATTACCGAAATCTTCAAATCCATTCAGGGCGAAGGAACCCGCGCCGGCCTTCCATGCATCTTTGTGCGCCTCACCGGCTGCAATTTGCGCTGTACTTGGTGCGATACGGCGTACGCCTTTCACGGCGGGCAAAAGTTGAGCGTGGAGGAAGTGATGGAACGTGTCGAATCGCTTAACCGGCGTTCGGACGGAAGCACTGCGGGAGTATCCCTGGTTGAGCTAACGGGCGGCGAACCGTTGCTGCAGGAAGAGATTTATCCGCTGGCCGAGCGGTTGCTGGCGGCGAGCTACACCGTGATGATCGAAACCAGCGGTGAACGATTCATTGGCCGTCTGCCCAAGGAAGTCATCAAGATTGTGGACGTGAAATGCCCGGACTCCGGTGAGCCGGACACGTTCGATCCGCGGAATCTCGAAGAACTAGGCACGAACGACGAAGTGAAATTCGTGATCTCCAGCCGCAGAGATTATGAATTCGCACGTGAATTCAGCCGCGAGCACCGATTGTCGGAACGCGTGCGCGAAGTGCTGTTTTCGCCTGTTCACGACGACCCCAACGGGAAATGGCGCGGCTTGGAACCGCGCGAACTGGTCGAATGGATGCTCGAAGACGGATTGCAGGTGCGATTGGGTTTGCAGCTTCACAAAATCGTGTGGGACCCCGCCATGCGGGGCGTGTAGGGCGGAAGAAGAGGGATAGTTTACTTGCGAAATGTTGACGCCATCGTTTTGCTGAGCGGAGGGATGGATTCCTGCGTCAGCGCGGCCGAAGCGCTTCATAAGCACGGGCGCGGCCGCGTGGGGTTGCTCCATGCCAGCTATGGCCAGCGGACGGAGGCTCGGGAACTCCGCGCGTTTTCCGAGATCGCTGAATTTTACGGCGTGGGGGAGAAGCTGACCGTCCGGCTGGACTACTTCCGGGCGATCGGCGGATCCGCACTGACGGACGCGAATATCGCAGTGCCTGAAAATGAGCTGGGTCCGCCCGAACCAGGCGGGAGTGCGATACCGGTGACGTACGTCCCCTTTCGCAACGCGCACTTCCTGAGCGTCGCCGTCAGTTGGGCGGAAGCGGCCGGGGCGGGCGCCATATACATTGGAGCCGTGGCCGAAGACAGCTCCGGATACCCCGATTGCCGGCCGGAATATTACCAAGCCTTCCAGGAATTGATTCGCCGGGGAACGCGTCCGGAAACAAGAATTGAAATCGTGACGCCGGTGATCCGCCTGAAAAAAAACGAAATCATCCAGCGCGGCGTGGAGCTGGGCGCCCCGCTGCAGTTGACCTGGTCCTGTTATCAGGGTGAGGACCTGGCTTGTGGAACTTGCGACAGTTGCCTGCTACGCTTGCGGGCGTTTGCCGAGGCCGGCGTTCGCGACCCGATTGCTTACCGGCCGGAATCCCGCGCCGGGGCCGCGAAATAATTTCGCCGCGCTTGGATTCCTGGCGATATGAGAGATAATGGTCGAAACCGGCCAGCGGACCGAGGCCGGCGCTCCTCGACAAAAAAGGAGAATGGGGCATGGTGAAATGGACGAAGACGTACGCGCTCGCCGCAATCCTGGCGCTCGGAATGCTGGGATGCTTTGCCACGCGCGCGGCCGCGCAAGAGGGGAAGATGTCCGGCACGATCATCGACTTCGATGGAAATCCGTGGGCCAATCTTCCGGTGAAGATCAAGAGCGATGTTGGAGCAATCTCCGAATCGAAAACCGACGCGGCCGGCAAGTTTGCGTTCTCGGGCCTGAAGAACGGCAAATATACGTTCACCGTGCAAACTCCACAGATGCAGGCCCCATTCGATGTCTTAGTGGAGGTGCGCGGCGCAGATACTCCGCCCGTCAATCTCAACTTCAAGGAAATCCTGGAGAAGCAGAACCCCGAAGCGGCGGCGAAATACAAACAGCAACAGGCAGAGCAGAAGAAATTCGCAGGCATGAAGGAGCAGTTCGCCAAGGGCGTGGCCCTGCTGGATCAGGAGCGCGCGGCGAAAGCCGAGCTCACGAAAGCTAAGCCTGAGGAGAAAGACGCCCTGAAGGCCAAGATCGCCGACCTTTCCAATCAGGCCGTGACAACATTTCAGGATGGCCTGAAAGCCGCCCCGGAAAAGGATCCAAACATCCACCTCTTCTGGGCGCGCATGGGCGAGGCCTACGACCTGGCGGGACGCAACGACGAAGCGATCAACGCTTACCAGCAGGCGATCACTGCAAAGCCGGACAATCCAAGCTACTACAACAACCTGGGAAATATTCTGGGGCGCACCGGAAAGATCGACGAAGCGCGCGCGGCCTACACCAAATGCGCGGAGCTTGATCCGCCGAATGCGGCAATGGCGTGGCGCAACTTTGGCATCAGCCTGTACCAGGCGGGACGCATGGTGGAGGCCATCGAGCCGCTGAAAAAGGCCACGGAGCTGGACCCCAAGAACGCGCAGTCGTGGTATCTGTTGGGGGCGTGTATGGTGGCGGATCCCAGCATTTACAAGACGGTTGGCAGCAAGATCGAGGTGAATCCAAGGCCGGGAACGATTGAAGCCTACCAGAAGGCCATCGATCTGGATCCGAACGGCACCTGGGGCACGCAAGCCAAGCAGGGACTGGAGCAGCTACAACAACTGACCGGCGGCATCGAGACGAAAGTCGGCAACAAGAAAAAGAAACCGTAAACCCGAAGGTGGGAATAGAATAGCGTTTCTGAAGGACGGCCTCGTTTCGGTGGGGCCGTTTTTCTTTTTAACGGTGGGTTAAGGTGCCGGTGATTTTCGTGCGGCGAAGCGCCCAGGAGAAAATCTGAACGGACGACGGCAGAAGGACGGCGGCGAAGGCAAGCAAAAGGAGAAGCGGGTGCCCGAGGGCCAGGATGCCTGCGCCATTGAGAAGCGCGCCGCGCATGGCATCCATCGCATAGGTCACAGGATTCAGCCGCGCGACGATTTGCAGCCATGGCGGCAAAATACTTACCGGGAAGAGCATGCCGCCCGCCACGCTCGATACTCCGAGGATGAACCACTTCGCCGGATTCCCCCGCTTGAAGAGCAGGAGATACGCAGCCGAGAGAACGCCGAGACCGGAAAAGGCCAGCAAAGTGGCCAACAGCACGGCGAAGACCGCCAGCCAGTTTGCGGCGTGCAGGGGAAAATCAAATAATACCGCCGCCCAGCCGAGATACACGGCGATCCGCAGCGTCGTGGCGGCGAAGGGATAAAATGCCGATCCGATCAAAATCACCGGCAAGGAAACTTGCGTGACTAGCAGCGGTTCCAGCGTGCCAGTATCGCGCGCTTCCTGGAGGCTGCGGTCAAACGTGTCCAGTGCCGCGTTGAGATAGTCAAAAAAGACGAATCCGGCGAGCGAGTAGGCGAAATACGATTTCCCCTGCGGAAGGGCCCCGCGCAGGGCAGGTGAATCCACGAATTGCGCCACGTAGTAAAACATGGCCGCGCCGAAAAGAGCTTCCACCGCCTCCAGAATAAACGGGCTGCGATACGTGCTGGCGATTCGAAGGTCGCGCTGGAAGAACAGGAAAATGTCGCGGAAGATTTGCCTCATTCCGGTGTCGGCTCCCCGGCGGAATAGGGATGCCGGCCCGTGAGCCGCGCGAATGCTTCTTCCAGGGAAGCGGACAAAGTCCTGGCTCGCAGCGCGGTGGGAGTATCGAACGCGAGCAGCTTCCCTTCGTCGAGGATGGCCACGCGGTCGGCGAGCAGCTCGATTTCCTGCATGGTGTGCGAGGCGAAGAGCAGCGACGTATCTTTCCGCGCCAGGACTTCCGTTTTCAGGAAATGCCGGAAATCGGCGGCCGCGATAGCGTCGAGGCTGCGCGTCGGTTCATCCAGCAACAGTACCTTCGGCTGATGAAGCAGTGCGCGGAGCAGGCTGAGTCGCTGGATCGTGCCGGAGGAAAGCGCCCGCGCCTGGCGGTCCAGCACACGGCTCAGTCCGAACCGTTCGCCGAGGATTTTGATGCAGCTGGCGCTGAATTCATCGGCGAGGTGGTTCAAGCGGCCGAAGAACTGCAGATTCTGGCGGGCAGTCAATCGAGCATAGAATCCGAGATCGCTTCCCGCGTGGTACCCGATTTGGCGTCGCACCGCAGTTGGTTCGCGCGCGGTATCGTAACCGGCCAGAGAAGCGGTACCGCGCGTCGGCAAGAGCAGGGTGGCCAAAATGCGCAGCAAGGTCGTTTTGCCGGCGCCATTGGCGCCGAGCAATGCCACCGCCTCGCCTTGTTTTACTTCCAGGGAGATGCCCCGCAACGCGGGTGATGTAGGCGGGGCAAACGGTTGAAGGAAACCGCGCCAACCGCTGAGCGCCGGCGGAAACCATTTCTCCAGGGAATCCAGGATGATCGCGGAGTTGGACACTCCCGACTTTATAGCGTGTCTTGCAACAGATGACAATCGCCGCGGGATGTCGCGCCCCACGCGCCGAAGATGACAGTCTGGAGCAAACCTCGGTAATATACACGTATACTCCCGGAATCCGCGTCCCCAGGCAGGAGACCAAAAAATGGTGGAGTTGAACATGCGCGCGGTGGTGCCGGCACACGTGCTGATCCGGCGCCTCGACGGGGAATCCGTGCTGCTCAATCTGGAAAGCGAGCGATATTTTGGCCTGGACGCCACTGGCACGCGGATGTGGGAGCTGGTGACCTCGCAGCCATGCATTGCTTTGGCGTTAGAGAAGCTTCAGGAAGAATATGAGGTGGAACCCGACGTGTTGCGGAGCCACCTCTCCCAACTCATGAGTTTGCTTGTGGAGAACGGCCTGCTGCAAGTGCTGCCCGCGGATGTGGGAACCACTTCAACGATATAAGGCGCTGGATCCCGCAGCACGGCGGATGTTCCGGCGCGCAGCGGTTCTTTTGCCGTTGGTGCGATGGTCGTTGCGCTTGCGGGGCTACGGCAACACGTTCACTTCACTTCAGAGCCGCATTCGTTTCCAAGCCAAGGAGACGGACGCCCGACCCCAGGCGCGGGAACAAGTGCAGGTCGCATGCCGCATGATGCGCGCCGCCGTGCGCTACTCTCTCCCGCAATATACCTGCCTCGAAGAATCGCTGACCTTGTGGTATCTGCTGCGCAAGCAGGAAATCCCCGCGTGTCTGCGCATTGGAGTCCGTAAAGAAAATGAAAAGTTCGAGGCTCATGCGTGGGTGGAATACGCCGGCGAGGCATTGAACCAGGATGAAGCGATGCACCGCCACTACGCGGCATTTGAACAGGATCTCCCCGAACCGCCGGCGGACAAGCCATGAGCGGGTTCTTCGGGATGATGCGCTCGGACGGAGTGGCCGTGGAGCCGCGATTCCTGGATCAGGTGGCGCAGCGCCTGCGTTTTCGCGGCCCCGATGGCGGCCAGACATGGGCAAAAGATGGTCTGGGCACCTGCTTCGCGTATCTAGAGACTGGAACGCGCCACCAGTCTCGCAGCCAGCCCGTACGGCTGGGGGAACGCTACACGCTGATCGGCGAAGTGCGCCTGGATTCACGAGAACCACTCATCGAAGAATTGCTGGAGATGCACCAGCCGGCGACCAGGGAAACTGCGGACCAGGAATTATTGCTTCTGGCGTGGAGCGTGTGGGGCGAGCGAGCGCTGACCGAAATATTAGGCGACTTTTCCTTTGCCCTCTGGGACGCTTCGCTTCGATCTCTTTTCTGCGCGCGGGATTTTTCCGGCGCCCGGCCTTTTTTCTATGCCTGGCACGACGGTGTCTTTTGCTTCAGCAACACGCTGAACGTACTGCGTCTGGCTCCCGGAATTTCGGATGCACTCGATGATTTCTTCGTGCGCGATTTTCTGCTCAATGGCCTGTGTAGCGATCCAACGCGCACCGTCTGGCGGGATATCCAGCGGTTGCCCGCCGGCCACCGCCTGATTCTTTCCGGCGGGCAAATCCAGGTGCAACGGTTCCAGAACCTGCCGATCGAAGAACCGCTACGGCTCAAGGATGCCGGCGAATATCTGGAGAGCTATCGTGAGCTTTTGGGGCAGGCGGTTGGCGACCGGCTCCCGGAAGCGAAAGTCTCGCTCTATTTGAGCGGCGGCCTGGATTCGGGTTCCGTCTGCGCAACCGCCGCTCGAATTGCCAGAGAAAACGGTAATTTCCCCGCACTCAAAGCATTTACGATCAGTTGGCGGCCATTGTTTGACGATCCCGAACCGCAGTTTGCGCAGCTCACCGCGCGGCATCTTGGACTGGCCCATGAAATTCTGGAAGAAGCTTCGATTCGTCCCGACGAACGCCAGGCGGCGATCTCGCCGGAGCCCAGTGCGGAACTTTTTCTTGATCGAGAAGGCCGGTTCTACCAAACCATCTCCCATCACGCGCGGGTAATTCTTGCCGGGGACGGCGGTGATGACGTTTTGTCCGGACAGTCGTGGCCCTATCTCAAATATTTATACGAACGGGGCGCGTGGGGAGAGATTTTCAGCAGCTTCGGGGGATACTTCGGCACACATGGGCGCTTCCCGCCTTTGCGCGGCGGATTTCGAAACAGGATTCGCCGCTGGGTCGGCGCGAAAGACGTTTCTAATCCTGCGCCGTCCTGGTTGAAGGATGGATTCGCCGAACGCACCCGCGCGGAATCCGAAGAGCGCTTCCATGAGCAGCCACCCATCGAAGAGCACCCGCTGCACCCGGATGCCTACCGTGGCCTGCACAGTGGATATTGGGCGAGTGTCCATGAGACTGAGGACGCGGGTTTTACCGGAGTGACTCTCGAGACAAGAGCGCCGCTGCTCGACCTGCGTGTCCTTCGTTTTCTCCTGCGCCTGCCTCCCGTGCCCTGGTGCGTCAACAAGGAACTTGCTCGACGGGCCATGAAGGGCGGGTTGCCCGACAAAATTCTGGCACGGGCCAAGACGCCGCTTCTCGAAGATCCGATACAAGTATGCTGGAAGAGGTGCGGGTGGCGTCCAAGTCCGGGAAAGAATCCACCGAAGATGATCCATGAGTTCGTGGAATGGGATCGCTGGCTTGCAACTTTAGAAAATTCGAAGGGTTACTTTCAATATGAGTACCTTTTTCCGCTCTCTTTTTCACTGTGGCTGAAAGCCATTGAAAAGGAAGGGTGGATTAAGTAGAGTGCTATGTAAGGGGCATGAATGAAGCAGCAGTCCAAGCGGTCCGCTAAAAAGGCATATTTACCACCCAAGCTGCTTGTTTATGGCGATCTCGCGGAAATGACCAGGGCCGTCGGCACGGTATCAAACCCCGATGGCGGAACCAAGCCGCGAAAGCGACGTACCGGACGCTGAACCCCGCTCACAGCGCCGCAGCAGCAATAAATTAGGTCCCTTTGAAGTATTCCTTCCGAGCTTACGGCCTTGGGATCAATTCTTCCAGCCGCATTGCTGGGCTCGAACCGTCTCCCCTGCAAGAGGGAGAGGCAGATTTGTGGTTTGAAGACGGCCCCGAGCCGGACTGGGCCCGAAAGTTACTCGCCCTTCCAGCGGTAGTCCTTTCCCACCGATCCGAACCTGCAGGCTCTGCCGACCCCTCGTTCATTCTCACCCAGCATGGGAACGAAGAAGGCTTCCAACTTTCCTATTCGGACGGGACGCGCTTTGTTATGGACAGGGCGTCGACACATATTTGGGGAACGTACCAGGCTCCGCTGACCGCCGAAGACATGGCCACCTATTTTCTAGGACCGGTGCTGGGCTTTGTGCTGCGCCGGCGGAATTTCATCTGCTTGCATGCCAGCGGAGTCGGGATAGAGGGCCGCGCCGTGTGTTTCTGCGGCGACGCGGGGTTTGGAAAGTCCACCACCGCCGCGGCACTGGCCCTCCGCGGGCTGCCTGTGCTGGCGGAGGATATTGTGGCGCTTGAGGAGAACGGGGGTGAATTTCGCGCGGTGCCGGGTTATCCGCGTGTCTGTCTGTGGCCGGAAAGCGTGAGCATGTTGCTCGGCCGCGACGACGCGCTACCGCAACTGACGCCGATGTGGGAGAAGCGCTACCTGGAACTCGACGGAAAACGCGCAAGATTTTCACACGCGAAACTGCTTCTGGGCATTTTGTATTTGTTTGCGCCGCGCAGCGACGACTGGGACGCGCCGCGCGTGGAAACGCTCACCTCACGCGAAGGCTTGCTTGAATTGGTGCAGAACACCTACATGAACTGGGTTCTAAATCGCGAACAGCGCGCCAAGGAATTTGACACCCTGTACCAGTTGGTCCAGCGAGTACCCGTGCGCCGCATCGTGCCGCATTCCAAACCGGGGAAACTCGCGGGCCTTTGCGACCTGATTTTGCGGGATGCGTCGGCCATTCTCTCTGCTCCAACAAATCCGCGGGAAGGCAACCTGCGCTAAAGATTCCGAATCCAGGCGCGGAGGACTGCTCAACCGACAGCGTCTGTCAGCCGCTGAATTGCCGGTGTACACTGGCAATCATCGGTCCAGGAGCAACTTCTGCCGGCCTTCTCTCCCTTCGGAGCAAAGCCCTTTGATCGCGAATGGAAATTTCTGTGCGCATGCGCTTCCCCTTCGCCATCGTCCGCGGGGGAAATTTCTTCCCTGACGGGGAATCTGGACTGGAATCTGGCGCTGGAACTTGCCGAGGAACACAGCGTTCTGGGGGTAGTCGCCGCGCGTTTGGAGAAGAGCGACCGTCTGGAAATGCCCGCAGACGCCTGGGAACTACTTCAGGGCAAGATGCGGACCCAGCACCTCTTTACTTTGAGCATGACCGCGGAGCTTTTTCGCATCCTCGACGCGTTCGGACGGGCGGGCATCGAGACCATTCTGGTGAAAGGCCCCGTCGTGTCCTTTCTGGCCTATGGCGATCCCGGGGTACGCAGTTACGTCGATCTTGATTTGCTGGTGCGCGACCCGGAGATACTTCCCGCTTCCAGAATTATGACCACGCTGGGATTTGAAGCCGACGTCTCGGAGTCGGCTATTCTCGCGGGCAAAATTCCCGGAGAATATCTTTTCAAGCGGGCCGGCGCGCAGCAGATTGTGGAACTCCATACGGAAAAAACTTTTCGCTACTATCCGCGCCCGATGCGCATCGGAGACTTATTCGCCCGGCAGCGGCGCTTGCCGCTGGAAGGCCGTGGCATTCCCGCGCTCTGCCTGGAAGACGAACTGGTGCTCAACTGCATCCACGGCGCGAAACACTTCTGGGAGCGATTGATGTGGGCGGCGGACATCGCCGCGATTGTGGTACGCCACCCGGAGATCGACTGGGAGCGCGTTAGGCAGGCCGCGAGGGACGTAGGGGCCGAGCGAATGGTGCATGTGGGCCTGCTGCTCGCCGAATCACTCCTGGGCGTTCCAGTTCCAGCGGAGATGACCGCGAACACGAAAGCGGACAGCGCAGCGCGGGATCTGGTACGGCAGGTGGAGGGTTGGCTGCCTACGGCGGGCTACCGGCCGCCGCCGCTACGCCAGCGAGCGATATTCCGGCAGAAAATGGGTGGAGGCGGGATGAGAGGCGCTGCCTACCTGGTGCGATTGTCCCTTTCGCCGACCGAAGAAGATTGGGGCGAGGGGAATGAGGAGCGCGGCTCGTGGGTGTGGGAAGCGATCAAGCGTCCATTCCGGCTGTTGCGAAAGTACGGTCAGGACGGATAAAGCGATTAGCGCGAACCCTGCTCAGGAAAGTTCAAATTTAAAAAAAGGGAGGCCCGGCTCAGAAAAATTACGAGCCGGGCCGCTGTGTCTGCAGTGGAATCAGATATTCGTGCGTTCCGAGAGGAAGTGTTCTTCTTCTTTCTGTTGCGGGAGCTCAACGGTCAATGTGATTTCACTCTTGTTCCGCAGCACGCCGAGCTTGAGGCTTTTTCCTTCGCGGTTGGTCATCAATTTTTCGCGCAATTCGCTGGCGTTGCGGATGCGCTCGCCGTTCAGGCTGGTGATCACATCGCCCACCTTTAATCCTGCTTTCGCCGCCGCAGAGTTCGCAAACACGCCGCGCACCAGGACGCCTTCGCCATCGGGCGCGCCAAAGAAATGGCCGAAGTCACCCTCCAGATTTTCCGCGTCAACGCCGAGGAGTGGGCGTCCGGGAGAAACCATCGAAAAACTGCGCAGGTGTTCCAGGCCTGATAAGTCTGGCATCGCGGGCATCGTCGGCATCTTGAAGGCGAAGGACTTCGGCCCATCCGCGAACACCTTCATGTTGCCGGCTTCCTGTTTTCCAACCGTTACCTTGACGCTTTGCGAGCGGCCGTCACGCCACACCGTCAGGTTCGCCGTGCGGCCGGCGGGGATTTCGTGGATCATGCGGCGAAACTGTTCCGTGCCTTCGATGCGCTGGCCGTTGATTTCCAGCACCACGTCACTTTCTTTCAGGCCGGCCTTGGCTGCCGGACTGTCGGGAACGATTTTTCCGAGGAGTGCGCCCCGCTCTTCGGGGAGCTTCAGTGATTTCACCTTGTCAGGCGAAACTTCGGATACGCCCACGCCCAGCCAGCCTCCGCCGGAGCCCATGAAAATCTGAAGATTGTCGTCGTCCGTACTTTTCGGGTCGTCGAATGCCCGAACCAGGGTGTCGGCGTCTCCGATTTCGTTGACTAGGACGTAGACTTCGTTGTCTTGCGGATCCGTTTGCACGACCAGATTGGGATTTACCTGGATTTGTGGCTGACTAACTTCCTGGCTTGCAGATTGGACCGCGCGCGCAGCCTTGACCGTCGTTTCCTTGGTTTGACTGGAACTACCGGGCAGGGCGACTAGAACAATGCTCAACGCTCCCAAGCCGAGGCTTGTCCACATTTGCCTTTGAATCATGAGATTTTCTCCTTTGTCCGGTTAGACGCAGGAGAAGTTAAATGGTCGACCGCAGCGCGACGACGCGGATCGCGCCATTCACGGTACCCAACCGGATTGGGGCGCCGCCTTTGCCCAGCCGTCCTTTCAGGACGCGAGGCTGGATGGCCCCTTCCATTACGAAAGGAAGTTCGGTGGAGAAGCTGCCGTTCATGCAGCGAGCTTCTAGATTCGCCTGCGAATCTGCGGGGATCGCCAGCAGCACGGAGCCGTTCGTGGTTTCGGCCTGCGTTCCATGCAAATCGGCAGGATGCTTCAGCTCGACGTAGACATTTCCGTTTGTCGTGTGGGCGTGCAGGTTGCCGCTGCTCTCATAAACTTCGATATTTCCGTTGACGGTGTGCAGGTCGCCGAGCGATTCCAGATCCTTCACGCGCAGCGTGCCATTGACCGTGTTGATGTGCTTCAGCAGCGCGTGCCGCGGCACATGCACGGTGTATTCAACGGCGACTTCCACACCCTCTTCCGAGGGATACCGCGTGGAGATGGAAAGGCTGTCGGGGCTGGAGTTCACGTCGATCGAAACGAGGTCCAGCTTGGATTCTTTGTCCGTGGTGGTCTTGACGGCCCGTACCTCTACCTCGTCCTTGTCCCAACCCTCGATTCGCACCGTCCCGTTGATGTTGTTCAATTCCAGGGTGCCGTCGGAATTCAAATGATAGGTTTGCGCGAATTCGCGCGTCACCCCGAAACACCCGGGCACGGCGAGCATGGACACGGCCGCAAGAGTCAGGCCAATCGAACGGATTGCGGAGCGAAACTTCATACTGCCTCCTTCGCGGACAACTCCAAAGACTACCCCCAGGACGACCGAAAAATCCGAACCGTTGCCCCCCGCTCCAACAGCCTAGCGGAGCTGGAAGTTAAAAGCCAACGTTGAGATTACTTCCACCTTCTTGCCGCAGATATCCCCCGGATTCACCCGCCACTGCCGCACCGCGGCTCGAGCCGCTTCCACCAGCGCCGGCTCGCCTTCTATAACCTTTTCGACCTCGAGCGTTCCATCCGTTTTCGCTCGCACCTGCAGACGCACGACGCCCTGAATGCCCGCGCGCCGCGCCATCTGTGGATAGTCCGGCGGAGGCGAATTGATCAGGTGCTTTTTGAACTCCTCCGGCTCTTCGCTCACTCCGCCCTGGAACCAAACCTGGAAGCGGTCTCTCCAGGTGCCCCACCAGTCCGCGCCGCTCCCGGTGCAGGCAACTGCGCTGGCAGCTGATTGGGAAGACGCGGCGGCGATAGTGGGCGCCACTTCTTCAAATCCCATCTGACTCAGTTTCTGCGCCAAGCGGCGTCGCTGTTCTTCCAACAAAGATTGCCGGAGTGCGGTTTGCTCGTCGACGTACTGCAGGCGGATTTTGCCGGCGTTGCTGCGCAGCTTCAAGAGCGCTCCGCCGCCATTCAACGCGCCGGAGGCGCGCACCGGGCCGTCCTCGCGCGCCTCCATGTTCAGTCCAAGAGCCGAATCTGCTTCAATGCGGTCGGCGCCGCCGTTTTCCACGCTGGCCTCAATCGTGGCCGCCAAATTCCGCGGCAGGAAAACGACGATGTCGCCCGTGCCGGAAGATAATTGTGATGGCCCCGCCAGACGCGCGGGTCGCGAAGTGTCACCGGATTCGGGTGTGATCCACGCGGTGATGGTGCCGTTGCCGGTCGCGGCGCGCACCACGTTCGAAACGCGCGTCAAGCAGATGCCGCCGCCGCTGGTTTCCACTTCCATGGGCCCGGAGACATACATGACGCGAACGCCGCCGCCTCCCGTCTCCGCATGAACCGAGCCATGCACCTCGCCAAAATCGATCTGGCCGCCGCCGGTGCGCACGGCAACCAGCGCCCCCGCCTCTCCGACGGTGATATTTCCGCCGTCGGTCTCCAGTTGCGCGGTGCCACGGATATGCGCGGCGCGAATGTGGCCGCCACCGGTGCGAATCTTGGCGTTGCCCGCCACGTCGCGTGCCTGGATAAATCCGCCCGCGGTATAGGCGTCGAGGTCACCGGCGATGTCCAGCACCGTGATGTGTCCGCCCTGAGTCTCAATCTTGGCGACAGGAGCCGAATTCATGTTGGCGAGATGATCGATTCCTCCAACACGTCCCGTGGTGACGTTCCCGCCCTCGGTCACCAGCAGCGCATGGCCGCCGATATCTCCGGCTTCGATATCGCCCGCGCCAGTGTGCACTTCCACCGAAAAATTCGCAGGGACGTAAACGGTGAACTGCACCCAGAACTGGGCGTTTCTCCCCGCAACGCTGCGCAGCCGTGGGAGCATGCCATTCAAGGTAATCGCGCCGCGGACATCCCGAAAATTAAGGATGTAGCGGTTAAAGAGCATTTGCGAAAGCGGTTCGTGGGCATCCGTTTCAAGGTGCACGGTATAACGCACGGCCGGGGCAGCGCCGGCGGGTTGCGGCAGAACGTGCACTGAACCCATGTCCGCGATCAGCGAGAACGTGCGCGCGTCGCCCGCGGGCAATTCGCCGGAGCGATCGGTGGAGGCGTGCGGCGGAACATTTTCGGCCTTGGAAATGGGGCAATATACACAGGAGGTGGCTAGGCACAGCGCCACGGCGATACCCGCGGCCAGCAGCCACGGCAAAAGCTTTCCGGAATCGTTGACGAAGGGAATCGCTTTCATCGGTTCGACATCTTAAACCAAATCCGTTGCGCCGGGTTATTGGTCGTTGCGCGCGCTAAGTTGGCGCAGTGCGGCCGCGCTGCGCAACCGAACGTAACTGCTCGGGTCGCTGCGCCGCAGATCTTCCAAGGCCATGATCACGCCGGTCATGGAGACTTCATGCGCTTTCTCTTTGGCCATCGCCGGAACCGTGTTTCCGTCCAGCATTCCCGGTACCATCGCCGGCAGACCATTTCCGCTGCCTGATTTTTCCAGCGAGTTAACCAGCAAATTGACGGCTTCCACGCGAACTCCCGGATTCGAATCGTGCTTCAGGGTGTCGAGCAGCAATGCCCGCACGGCCTCTTCGGAAGCGGAATCGCGCAACGCCTCCAGCGCTTTCAGGCGAACCGCTGGATTCTGATCCTTGCGCGCGGCGGCCAGCAGCGCCTCACGAACGTCGGAGTCTCCCGAGCGCGCCTTCAGCGCTTCCAGGCAATCGAGCCGCATGCCGGGATCAAAGCGATCGCCGCTCTTTACTACGTAGGTGACCACGCGGCGGACGTCGGAATCATCCAGGCTGCCGGTGATTTCGACGGGTTGTTCCGCGTTCAATTCCACGCGGACGTTTTGCGCTGCGCTGCCCACGGAAGGCGAGAAATTAATTCCGGCCACCTGAATTCTTGAAAGCTGGTCGTCCGTAAAGTGCGGGCCCGGATGCACATTAACCGCTTCATCGAGTGGATTCACAGCGTTGCGCGCAAAATGCCATTGGGAAGCCTGCACGCCGAGGAGAAGTCCAATCACCACCAGCACCGCGCCGCTCCACGCGGGACGCAACGCCATCCAGCGGCGAAACGCGCCAAACACGGGCGTTTTTTCCAGGACCGGGGGCCGTACCATATCGTCTAGAGTCTCGGCAAGCTCGCTGCGACACTGCGAAAGCAGCACGCCCGCCGAATCCAGCCGGTCGGCATCCTGGGGAAGGGAAGCCAAAAGGTTTTGCAAATTCTTTTCTTCGGAAAGTTGCGCGCTGCATGCGGCGCAGGCGGCGAGGTGTTGCTGAACCAACGCCTGTTCGCTTTCATCCAGTTCGCCGCAGGCGTAAAAGACCAGCAGCGGCGCCACCTGTTCGCAAACGTTCTTGAGTTCACTGGGCGTCATCGAAGTTCTCCCAGCTGGCTGCGGAGTTTCCGGGTGGCCCGGAACAGCGAGTTCTTCACGGTCTCTTCGCTGGTGCCCAGGGCGTCGCCAATGGCGCGCAGCTTCAGGCCCTGGTAGTGCTTCATTTCAAAAACGATGCGCTCGCGCGGCGACAGCCGCTCCATGGCGCAGGCAAGCCGCTGCTTGATCTCCTGGCCGATCAGGTGGCGTTCGGGGTCGGAAGAGGGCCGTTGTTCCTTCTGACGCTCAAAGAAATCGGTCATGCCTTCTTCGTAGTGGGCGGGGTGCAACTCGGGGGCTTGATCTTCGGGGCGGGCCTGGCGGCGACGAAGTTGGTCCAGGCAGACGTTGGTGACGATGCGATAGAGCCAGGTGTAAAAGCTGCATTCGAAGCGGAAGCGGTGCAGGTTGCGGTAGACCTTAAGGAAGGCTTCCTGGTAGACGTCGCGGGCGTCCTCAGTGCGCTTCATCAGGTTCAAGGCGAGGCGGAGGACGTCGCGATCGTAGCGGCGGACAAGCTCCTCGAACGCGAGGCGGTTGCCGGCCTGAGCTTCCTGGACAAGCGCGCGCTCTTCAAGTTGGGCCAAGGAGGTCCCCGACGCCAGGGCGGCACTGGGGCTGCCGGACTGGCCGCTATCGTCAGCCAACGCAAAAGCCAAACGGGGTAGAGGCATCGCTTGTTTCTCTCTGCCGACTCTTGTGTAAACTATTGAAACAAGAGACTTTGGTGAATCGGCGGACGGCCAGGCTGCAGGCTACACAACCGATACACTGATTGGACGCTTGAGACCCTCTTTTGTAAGCAGAGGCCCAAGGGCACAAGCTCAACCACCGCGGACCACTCAGTTCTTCGATGCCCGAAACGATTCCCCGGTATGCCCAAGCCCCTACGTCGAAGCTTGCTTCTCAGTGTTAATACGCCAGGCCACCAGCGGCCATAACAGTAAAAGTACCAGCGCGGCCAGAACCTGGTAGCCCTGCGAGCGATAGAACCCGTCCGATTGGGAGAGCAACTCCACCGCAGCTCCCAGCAGTGAAACACCTGCCACCACCAGAAAACATCCCAGCAGATTGAAGCGCACCACCCGCCGGAATCCGAATACGACCACCGCCAGGAGCAGCAAGGACGCCAGGAATTGCTTCAGGAAATCTCCCGCACTTCCCCAATCGGAAACGAGCGACGCAGCCAGGGCGATAAAGAGAACCAGCCGAAGCCAACGCACACGTAACTCTGCACCTAGAAACGCAGCCGCCAGCGCAAATGTTCCCGTTATAAATAGGCCGCGAACAATCGCTCCGCCAATGATTCCCGCCGCGGGATAGAGCGCGTCGAACGATTCGCCGAAGGTTGCCGGCAACCCTCGATGCAGGGTCGGCCACCAGGCGTCCAGCGCACCAAGCAAGCGCCGCAACCCGACCAGGACCGCGGCGCCGCCTAGAGCGATCCAGAAAGCGTCGCGATAATAGTCGGCGGGCATCCCGGTCCACGTGGGGATTTTCTCCGAGCCGAAAGCGCGTGCGCCAAACGACCAGGCCATGCCGAAGAGCAGCACCAGGCCGCCGACAATCACGGCGGCAATCAGAAAAATGCCGACCGCGGTGGTAGCGAAGAACATCCGCAGGGAAAGGGCCGTCGGATATTGCGCCAGCAGGGCGGGAAGCCCTTTGCCCAGCAGAAAGCTGAAAAGGAATGCCACGAATCCGGCCATGCTCCAGAGCGTCAGGCGGCGCCAGGGGACGGTCCCTGCTGGTTGTGAGCGCAAGCGCTTGAAATAAAAAACAAGCACACACACCGCCAGCGCCAGGAAAAGAGCGAATTTCCCAATCGTGAACAACGTTCTAGGCAAAGACAGCTCTTCCTGTTTGCGCGTAAACTCCTCGGGAATTTTCACGTAGCTACGGTAATTGGCAGGCTCGTCGCCGAGCACTTGCACGTCCATGCGTGCAAACGCATGATCGGCAGAGTCTTTGGCGGCGGAAGCCTCCAGGTCGAGCGGCGCGATTTGCTGCCAGGTCAGGGTGTGGTCGGTGCGGTTGGGGCGCTTGTCGGAATTGGCTTCCACAAGTTTCCAGGCGCTGAGGTCAATCTGTTTTTTCTCACGCAGGAATTTCTCGGCGATGGATTGCGCGTCTTCCTTGGAGAGATTCGCCCCTTTGGCCGCCTCCGCCAGCGTGTGCCGGAAGGCGTGCACTGACCCGTCAGGTTTCAGCACGATCGCAAACTCCTCGGGCTGTGAATCGCGAAAGTAGCGCACCCGCCAAAGAGCCCCGGGCACGCGTTCCGCGTAAATCGTGTTGATCTGCGCGACAGAAAGCCTGCGCCGCAGGTATTCGTTTGTCACTGGATTTGTGGTGTCCACAAATTGCGCGGCTTTGCGAAAGCTGTTTGGATCGAGACCGTGCCCGCGCAATTCGGCGTCGGCGCGGCTGACGGCCATGCGGTTATCCACGGACATGCGCAGGTAATCGCCAATCTTCTCGCGCTTGAGCGTAAATGCCAGCGATCCTCCCAGGATTACGCACAAGGCCAGAAATCCGATCGTTCCCGTGGTAAGGGGATCGTAACGCCGGGAAGAAAACGCCGCTTCCGCCGCAGCCGGCTGTCGCTCGAGCGAAATCTCTCCCACGGGCTCCGCCCCATTCAACAGGTCGTCAACCGCTTCGAAACTTCCACGCGCCAGATACGAGATGCCGGACCAGGCCAGCGGCGCAACCGCCGCAAGCCCAACGACGACTCCGGAAATCTTGAAATACAAATTGTCCGAACGGATCAGCAGCATGCCGACCAGCGACGCGTCCACCGTGTAATGCCAGATCAGCGTCGCCACAATTCCCCAGCGCAGCATCACGATGCCCGCAAGGATGCCGATCAGCCCCACCTCTATTCCCCGTATATATCCGGGTTCCTGGGGATACGCGCTGTGCAGAAAGCTCCAGAAAAATGCGGGGAGGATTACCGCGAGGATTCGCGAACCGGTCATTTTTTCGAGGAAGGGAATCGCAAACAGCCGGAAGAGAAATTCCTCGCTTGTCGCCGCCATCACGCCGATCGCGACGCCCGCAATCCACGGGAAGGACGTATTCACAACGTCCGAATAGCTCAGATCCTGAGGCGCCCACACGCCGAATTTGCTGCCGACCATGTAGAACGCCACGATGAAGCCCATGTGCGCAGCAGCCATGGAAATCCCGACCACCGAGGAACTGAAAAATTCTTTCGAACGAATCCCACGCCGGCTGAACGCCTGATACAACCGCAAGCACGCAGGCTGGGCAGCGCGATAGAGCGGCTCTCCCCCGGGCAGAACCAGAGTGACCATCAGGCCGGTTGCCAGCGCCCCGAGCAGCAGTTTGGCGAGTTGCGCCGCAACAAAACTGGAATACGCCTGGTGCGTGTCATAACCGGCTCGGAGGGAGTTCCAGTCGTTCGCTTGCATCAGGAAAAACAGAACCGCCACCAACCCGCCGAGCTTCAGCGCGGCGCCCCAGGAAGTTTTGTTCTGGCGCATCAGGGAAATCCCCAGCCATAGCGCTCCGCCCAGCAAAAATCCGTATGGGATCAGCGCAATCTGGTTATAGAAAATATTGCTGGAGCGCAGGTGTTGGTAAGAGCGCGTCCAAGCTTCCGGCACCTGCAGAAATTCCTGCGTGCTCCCGATGTGGTCGCCTTGCAACCCTGCTTCAAGCCGGTAAGGTGCATCCTTGGCCCTAAAGTTCTTTCGCTCCCAGGTGAACGACCAGTCCACCCGGTTGGGGCGCGTCACCGAATTCGCTTCCTCGGTCAGGAAATTCCAGTTGTCCAGATTTGTGCCGACTTTTGTCTGTAGAAACTGTTGAGCCGCGGAGAGAGCCTCTTCGCGGCTCAACGATTTGGCGCCTCGCGCTTCTTCAATCTTGTGACTGTAAGCGACGACCTTTCCGGCCGGACTTACGCGCACCTGATACTCTTCTTCCTGTTGCGGCTTGAAGAAGCGGACTTCCCAGAACCAGATGTTCAGTTCCGAAGACATCAGGCGGTTCGCTTCCTGAAGGCCGAGTTCGCGTTCCAGATACGTCTTGGCGTTATCGTCCACCTGGAAGGTGATCGTCGACTGATACCCATCCAGATTTTCGCCGAGGGCCTGTACGAAATTTTTCGCGCGCTGCTGCGCCTCGGTGCGCGATACCTTGAAATCCACCGCCGCTTCGGGAAACGCGCGAAAGAAATAGCGTTGCGCGAACACCAGGCCCAGCACGCCGAAGATGATCCACAAAATGAGCGCGCGCTTTTCCGACCCCGTCAAACGTGCATCCGCCAAGGCAGCCTCCTGGTCTGAAACACACCGCGACAGCCCACTCTAACGATACGCATGCCAATGGCGCAAGTTTCACGAAAAGCGAAGCTTAGGCGGGGATGATATAAAGAAGGAAGGATGCCCATCAGCCTGCAAACCGAAGTGCGCATGGTCAAAGGAGTCGGGCCGCAACGCGCCGAACTCCTCGGCAAGCGTGGCATTTTCACGCTGGAAGACCTGCTGAACTACCTGCCGTTCCGCTATGAAGACCGCATCCATTTTTCCCGGATTAAAGATGTACAACCCGGCGGCACCTACACGCTGCGCGCCCGGGTGATGAGCGGCCAGGCGGTGCGCGGAATGTATGGCCGCGACGCCATCTATCACCTGCTGGTGCAGGACGACAGCGGCTCGCTGCCCTGCAAGTTTTTTCATGGCGGCTACCTGGAGGACCGGCTGAAGCCCGGCCAGCAGCTGATTCTGCACGGCAAGGTGGAAATCGACAAATTACGCCCGGCGCGGCGCGAGATGGTGAATCCGCAGATCGAAGTGCTGAGCAGCGAGGAAGTGGATTCGACCGAGATGGGGCGCATCGTGCCGATCTATGAGGCCGTCGGCACGTTTGGTTCGCGGATGATTCGGCGCGCGATTTATAACACCCTGCAGAATCTCGATTCGAATATTCCCGATGTTCTGCCGGCGGAGTTGCGGGAAAAGCTGCACTATCCGGCGCGGCGCGAGGCTTTGATCCATACGCATTTTCCGCCCGCTGAGGAATCGGTGGAGGCGCTGAATCTTTTCCGGTCGCCGGCCCAGCAGCGGCTAATCTTCGAGGAATTTTTTCTTTATCAACTGAGCATGGCACTGGGGCGAAAAGCGCAGCGCAAGGAAAACGCCGTTGCCTTTCGCGTGCGTGAAGACAAAGTACGCGAGGCGCTGAAGCGCATTCTGCCCTTCAAGCCAACGGGCGCGCAGAAGCGCGTGCTGGCCGAAATTGCTGCCGACCTCGAAAAGCCCGTGCCAATGAACCGCCTGTTGCAAGGCGACGTCGGTAGCGGAAAAACAATTGTGGCGATGCAAGCGGCTGTGATCGCCATGGAAAACGGCTGCCAGGCCGCGCTGATGGCGCCTACGGAAATTCTCGCCGTGCAGCATTTTCTTTCGGCAAGGCGGATTCTGGCGCCAGGCGGATACACCGCGGAACTTCTCATCAGCGGCCTGAAGCCGGCGGAGAAAGCCGCGGCCCGCGAACGAATCCGCACCGGCGAAGCGCACCTGGTGATCGGGACGCACGCGCTGATCGAAGATGAAGTGGAATTCGCGCGGCTCGGTTTCGTGGCCATCGATGAGCAGCACCGGTTCGGGGTGCTGCAACGTAAGCGGCTGATGGACAAGGCTGCAAAGACTGGTTTCGCGCCGCACGTGTTGGTACTGACGGCGACGCCGATCCCCCGCACGCTTTCGCTCACACTTTACGGCGACCTCGATGTCTCCGTGCTCGATGAACTGCCGCCGGGACGCACTCCGATCGAAACGCGCATGACCACGGAAAAGCATCTCCCTGGCGTCTGGGAATCTCTGCGGCGCGAAGTCGAGGCCGGGCACCAGGGCTACATCGTCTATCCGGTGATCGAGGAATCGAAGCTGGAACTGAAGGCGGCGATGGAAGAGTACGAACGCCTTTCACGCGACGTTTTTCCAAAATTGAAAGTGGGGCTGCTGCATGGGAGGATGTCCAGCGAAGAAAAAGACGACGTGATGCAGCGGTTCCGGCGGAATGAAGTGCAGATTCTGGTTGCTACGACGGTGATCGAAGTCGGCGTGGATGTGCCCAACGCAACCGTGATGGTGATCGAGCACGCCGAGCGTTTCGGCCTGGCGCAATTGCACCAGCTTCGTGGGCGGATCGGCCGCGGCGCGCAGAAATCGCACTGCATCCTGGTTGCGCCGGGACGCATGACCGACGACGGGCGCGCCCGCCTCGAAACAATGGTGCGCACCACGAACGGATTTGAAATTGCCGAAACGGATCTGCTGATTCGCGGCCCGGGTGAATTCTTCGGCACGCGGCAATCCGGGGAACTCGGCTTCCACGTGGCCAACCCACTACGTGACCGTGAATTGCTGGAGCGCGCGCGGAAAGAGGCGTTTTCTCTGGTAGAGGACCCTGCGCAGAAAGAATCCCTGCAACGAATGTTGCGTCTGCTCCCGCCACAGTGGCAGCGGCGCTATCATCTGGCGCGGATCGGTTGAGGCTCGCTTCCCATGCGCATCATCGCCGGAACATTCCGCAGCCGCCAGTTGAAAAGCCTGAAGAACATGGCGATGAGGCCCACAAGCGACAAGCTGCGGGAAACCCTCTTTAATGTCCTTGGCGCAATGGTTGTCGACGCACGCTTCGTGGATTTGTTCGCCGGCACGGGCGCAGTGGGCATCGAAGCGCTCAGCCGCGGCGCGCGCGAAGCGATTTTTGTGGAGAAGCATCCGCCCGCTGCTGCGCTCATCAAGAAAAATCTGGAATCACTGGACATTCACAAGGGCGCGCGGGTCTTGAAGTCGGATGCGCTGCAAGCCCTGAAGCAGATTGCCGCTAAGCCCACCGCCGCGAGCGCAAGCATGGATATTCTTTTTCTCGATCCACCGTATGCCGAAAAGGAGCAATATGCGAGCGTGCTCTCCTTTTTGGGCGGAGCGAATTTGCTCGTTGAAAACGCCGTGGTTATTGCCGAGCATCAACACTCGCTTGACCTTCCCGAAACCTTTGGTAAGCTCGAACGAGTCCGCGTGCTTCGTCAGGGCGACGCGGCGCTGACTTTTTTCAGGTTTCGTCCCCCCAGTCCGCCGGAGACGCCCCGCTCCGAGTAAACCTTAAGTCTGGCGTGTTCATCTATCTTCCCAGCCGTTCCAGGGGCCAGAAGAAGAGGGCGCGGTACAATTAGAGGTTCATGCGTAAGAGGTACCAGGTCAATCGATATGATTTGCTCGGCCAGGCGGAGCTATACCCGCCGCACCTTCTTTTGCCCGGTACGCTGGAGCCCAGGCTGGACATCGCCTGGGGGAGCTTTCACCAGAATTTTTTCAGCAACATCCCTGTATTCTTCGAGCGCACGCCTATAGCCGGAGCTGTGCCGCTCGTTTATGTCCTTCGCGATTGCCGTGTCGAGCACCCAGCGCCTCGCCGCGCAATCCTGCTTGCAGCGCTGGTCCAGATCCTGTTGCTCCTGATTCCGTGGCCCGACCTGCAGCTATCCGCAAAACGCAATCCCGCTTTCGACAACACGCAATTGACATGGTCGGGGCCGATCGACGATCTTCCGCTGCTCAACATGCCGCGAGCCAAGAAAGCCGCGCCACGCGCCAAAAATCCTACCGAGCCGCCGCCCGTTGCCGGCGCCGACGCGTTACATCCTCGCCAGCGCATCTTCACCGATCCTTCGCGCCCGACGCATCCGCGGCAGACTCTCATCAACCCCGCGGCACCGCTCGATGCGCCGAAAATTTTGCCGGACATGCCCAACGTGGTGCATCTCGCTTCGGTGGCGGCTCCTCCACGCCCGCGCCTGGAAATCAGTGAGCAGACGCTCAGGAAGCTTCGTCCGAAGACAAAAAAGACGGTCGCGACGACGAATGTGCCTTCGCCAGATTTGCCGAACTTGGAGCAGAAGCCCGCGGAAGTCAGCTTGATGACGCAGCAGAATGGCCCCGCAAAGCCCAAGCTTGAAATCAATGCGGGTTCCACGCCGCGCCTTGGCGCGCGCAAGCAGGACGGCGAACTTGCCGCCGCACCGGAGGTGACGCCTTCAGCGTCGAATGCTCCGGCAGGCTCGACGGGTACCCTCATTGCTCTTTCTGCTTCGCCTGCGCCGCCCGCACCCGTGGTTCCCGTGCCGGATGGAAATCTGTCGGCGCGCGTGGCGATTTCTCCGGAAGGCAAGAAACCGGGAGTGCCGGGCGGCGCTCCTGCCTCCGCCGCTTCCAGTGGCGGATCCGTCGAGACGGCGAGCAATAGCGCTGGCGGCGCAAACGCGACCGGCATCGTCATCAGCGGCGGAAATCCAAAGCCGAACTCGAGCGTCTCGGGTCTCGGAGGCGTCGGCAGATTCAGCATCGCGAAGCCACAGGCCTACCTCAAGCGTCCCGACCCAAACGCGCCGGTGGATGACGATTCGGTGCGCACGGGGCCGCCCAACTTTGCCCTTCTGCCTCCAGGCTCGCCGCCGGAGCAGATTTTCTCGCGGCGTCGTGTGTACTCGATGAATGTCAACATGCCGAATTTCAACAGCGCCACCGGCAGCTGGATCATTCATTTTTCCGAACTGCATCTTTCGGGCGCCGCAAGCCATACAGGGAACGTGGCCGCGCCCGTGCCGGTGCACAAAGTTGACCCGAAATATCCGTCCACGATGGTTGAGGAGCGCATTGAAGGGGAAGTGATTCTTTACGGCGTGATCCGGCAGAATGGAACCGTGGACAGTATTCAGATGGTGCGCGGCATTGATGAACGCCTGAATGCCAACGCGATGGACGCCTTCAAAGAATGGAAATTCGAGCCCGCCACGCGCGAAGGCCAACCCGTCGACCTCGAGGCCATCGTGCACATCCCGTTCCATGCCCCGGCCCGCCAGTAAAAGCGAAAATTATTTCAGAAACTCGCTTCCTGCAATTTCACCAGGGTGTACAGCGTGTGATTCACGGGCACGGGGACGCCCAATTCCGCGCCAAGCCGTGCGATATAACCATTCAGCGAATCAATCTCCGTACGCTTGCCGCGGGCCATGTCCTGCGCGGTGGAAGAACGCGTCCCGCTCATCTGCTGGCCAATCAGGAAAGCGCCGGCGATCGCCGCCTTCGGATCCTCCAGCCCGGGAGGATGAATACCTTTTTTCTGCGCAACTGCCAGCACTTCATATACCACCGCTTCCACCACCCGCTTGGCGTCATCACTGGCGATGATTTCGCCGTACGTCACGCGCCCCAACCCGGAAACGGCATTCAGTGCGCAGTTCCACACCAGCTTGGTCCACAATTCGCCCTCGATATTGTCGGAAATGCGGCAGGGAAGTCTCGCGCCCGAAAAGAACTCCGCCGTTTTTTCCACCCTCGGCGAATGCGGGCCAATCACCAGGTCGCCGCGGCCGAGATGCTTCACGGTGCCGGGCGCTGGTGCGGACGCGGCAACATACACAACTGTCGAGATCGCCTCGATGCCCGATGCTTTGCGAATCTCTTCCGCATTGTTTACGCCGTTCTGCAGACTCAGCACAACGGTGGAGGGCGAAATATGTTTGGCTAATTCCTTCGAAACCGAAGCGGTATCCGTCGTCTTCACGCAGAACAGCACATAATCCGCCCCGGCCGTGGCGGAGAGATCCGTGGACGCCGCGGGATGTACGGTCTCCTGAAACTGCATCGTGTCCAGGCGCAAGCCGGTCTTCCGCACCGCATCCACGAACGCGGCGCGGCCGATCATCGTCACCGGCACGCCGGAACGCGCCAGCAGCCCGCCGAAGTAACCGCCAACCGCGCCCGCGCCGACGACCGCGACCTTCGGCCAATTTTTTTCATTTGTCATTTTGGATTTGTCCTGCACTAGGGATTCATCAGGATCCGGAAAAGTTACATTAAAAGTGATTGCGCAATTCGCGGAACGCCGGCAGGATCACCAATTTTCCCGTGCCTGCAACCACCGGCTCGTGTTCCAACTGCCAGGTGTTCACATGCGGGATGTAGACGGCGTTCAGGCCGGCTTGCATCGCCGGATTGATGTCGCTGCGCGGACTGTTGCCGATCATCCAACCGTGCGTCTTCACGATTTTGTGTTTGTTCACAAGGACCTGGTACGTCTTCGCGTCTTTTTCGCCGACGATTTCGATGGCTTCGAAAAATCCTTGCAGGCCAGAGCGTTCCACCTTCGCGGCCTGTTCCGCCGGCTCACCCTTCGTGAACAGAATTAACCGGTGTCGCGCCGTCAAATACGCCAGCGTCTCCGGCACGCCATCGAGAATTTTCGGCGGCGTGCGCTCCAGTTCGACCACGCGGACGTGAATTTGGGCCAGCGTCTCCCGCTTGGCCATCTGGTCGGCCAACTTTATATACGTCTCTTCCAGCGAGCGGCCGAAACTCCGCACGCCGTAACCGTACTGGCGGATATTCTTGCGTTCCGTTTCGTTCAGGATGTGCCGAATATAAGCGCGGCTGTAGCCGCAGGGCTCCACAAGAGTGATGAAGTCCTCGATGAGCTTTTCGAAGAAAACATTGTTTTCCCACAGCGTGTCGTCTGCATCAATCAGCAGTGTGTTGCGTTTCATAAGCTCAAAGGGTCAGCTGGATCGCGATTCCCCCATCCATGCGAAATCTTAGTGTAACAGCCCCAGCGCGTCCTGCGCGATCACACGCGCGGCGTCGGGGTGGGCCATGGCCCGGGCGGCTTGTTTCATCGCGGTGAGTTTTTCCGGCTGGTCCACAAGCGCCGCGATTTTCCACGCTGCTGCGGGAAGATTATTGCAGCGGATCGCGGCGCCGGCTTCCAGCAGATGATCGGCGTTGCGCTCTTCCTGGCCGGGAATCGGCTCAACGAGAGCCATCGGCAGTTCCCGCGCCAGAGCTTCCGAGGTCGTCAGGCCGCCGGCCTTGCCGATCAGCAGATCCGCGGAAGCCATGTATTGATCCATCTCCGTCGTGAATCCCACGGGCACCAGGCGCGGCTGGCCCGACGGTGTTTTCCCGGCCCCTTTGCTGAGCGCGTCGAGCCGCTTTTTCAATGGCTCCGACTTTCCAGCGACGGCCACAATCTGCCACGGGCGCTGCAGCGCGAGCAAATCTTTGACAAGCTGCTCCAGCGGCCCGACTCCGTAACCTCCTGCGGACAAAAGCAAGATCGATTCCGTCACCGTTAGCCCCAGTTTCTTCCGCGCCTCACAAGTGCTGACGGGTTTTTCGAACAGAGGATCAATGGGAATACCCGTGACGCGCAACTTTTCCCGCGGCACGCCGATGTTGGCCAGGTATTCGAGCGACTCCCGCATGGCCACGTAGTAGCGGTCCACAGTGCGACACAGCCATAGGGCGTGGACATCATAATCCGTCACCACGATAGCGTGGCGGGCCTGCAATTTCTTTTTCGCGATCAGCCAGGCCAGAATTTCCGCGGGCAGAAAATGCGTGGTCACACATAGGTCCGGCTGAATTTTCTTTAGCAGACGGATCATCGGCTGGGTGTTCAGGCAGTCCATCGCCAGGCGTTCCCGGGGATGCCGCCAGGGCTGGTCGGTCCGCTGGTAGAGCAGGCCCATCAGGTCCGGCGCTCGGCGCACCAGGCGGATGTAGGCTTTGTCGTAGAGGCGCTGGAAGAGTTTGCTGACGTGCTGGAGCGCGTCAATGTGCTCCACTTCGCAATTGCCCTGCGCGCGAAAAGCTTTTTCGAGTGCCTGCGCTGCCCGTACGTGGCCCGCGCCAGAGGAAGCCGAAAGGATCAGGACGCGAGGCTTCCGGCTCGGAAGAAGGGAAGGAGTCATCAGGCGGCGCCGTCAGGCCGTCTTCCGTTGCCCGTTCGCCAGCCTGTCCAGGATTCCGCCGGCGATTTTCTGCAATTCGCCGAAGCGCGTCAGATATTCCTGAAAGTCGTGGTTCAGGAGTTGCGCGTCCTGCGGCCCCAGTTGATTGCGCAGAATCATATCGCGCAGCTTCACGGGATGCGGCAGCACGGCTTCTTCCTGTAATTCTTCCAATGCAATTTTCGGGTTGTAGTGATACATGACGCCCCCACGGGCTTCCTTCGCCCATCCGTCAAATACGCCAAGCCCTTATTCTACGCGCAAAATAGGCGGCGAATCACACCGGGAAATTTCGAGTTGGGGAGTCGTCCATTCAATTGTCCAGGGGAAATCAGTTGGGAATTTCGATTCACCCATTTCAGAATGGCACTGAGGATAAACCAGCAGGCAAAAGCGCCCTCACGAATAGGGGAGTCGAAAGTGGTTACCAGAGCGGGAAATGGGTTAGCAAACTGAATCGTCCCAGCTTCAAGGCGGGTTTTAAAGAATGTACGTCGAATTTACTTTCGCCGCACTCACTTCTGCGTCAAAAGACGGGTCCAATCGGCAAGTTGATCGTCCAGAGCCTTGATTTCCACAGCCAGGCTCGTGTACATGGGGTTCTTCAAAAACAGCCTGAAGAGCACCTTTCGCTTGTTTTTCAGTTCCTCATGATTCTTGAGCGGATTTTTCTCATTTTCCTGCATGCGAGTTACCCCCTTAAACCGAAGCACAACGTGCTCCAAGTTCCGGAGTCTGCGAACTGCTTGATCGGGGCCAGTTTTTGGAATCCAGAGCCACAGCATGGCGGTTGTAAGCGAGGCACGCAGTTCATTATTAGACAGTTCTGAAAATTGGGCGCAGGGAGAATAACGCCGGCCGGTGTCAGCCGCAGCAGAGGTTTAGGCAACTTTCCACAGGCGCGCTCAAGGGGCGAGATCACTGAAAAGCAAAAAGGGAAACTATGCGGCGGAGGCGCGCACGGGGATGAATTCGTATTTTTCGATTTTGGCGGCGATGCCGGTTTTGCCGTGGTCGTCGGCTTCCACGCGCACCACGTGGCCGTGACAGCGGATATTCACGTCCCCGGCGGAAATAATTTGCGCCGGAAGCGTCAGGATAAAATCAATCTCGTTGCCCTTTTCAAATGGCGCCTCGGCAACAAAATACAGTCCGCGATAACTGACGTCGCGGGTGTTGGCTTTGAGTTCCGGACCATTCGCGTCGTTCAAAAGCACGCGGACTGGCAAATTCATCGCGAAACGCCGCGCTTCACGCCGGTCGGAAAGATCGCCCATTCAGCCCCCTGGATTGCCGAACGTGGCGAAATTAGCATTGGGAAGAACAAACTGCAATGTCAAACTGCCACAATTTAGCACTAGTACGAGCACAGTGCGTAGTGGGCGGTATAGGACTAGGACCCTTCTTGATTCGGCGGAAAGTTTCATTTCGGGTACACTTTTGTTGACCAATTCTCAAATGCAAACCGTCCACGATTCGCAAAACTTGTTCCTTGAAGGCCCCGCTGGCCGCCTCGAGGCCATTCTCTGGACCCCGGCTCGTTCGGATTCACCCTTGCTGGCAGCAGTGATTTGCCATCCCCACCCCCTCTTTGGCGGGACCATGCATAACAAGGTAGTCTACAATGCTGCGAAGACCATGGATGCGCTGGGCATCCCGGTGCTGCGCTTCAATTTTCGCGGCGCGGGTCTGAGTGCGGGCGAGCATGACAAAGGGCGCGGCGAGCAAGGCGATGTGCAGGCGGCGCTCGATCACCTCGCTGCACAATTTCCGGGTATTCCGCTGCTCCTCGCGGGCTTCAGCTTCGGTAGCGTGGTGGGCCTTCGCGTGGGCTGCCGCGATCCGCGCGTCAACGAATTAATCGGAATCGGCATCCCGGTGGACAGCAGCGACTTTTCTTTTCTTGCGAATTGCTCGAAGCCGAAACTCTTCGTTCATGGCGCGAACGATAAATTCGGAGCGCGAAAAAGAGTGGAGGAGACCGTGGCGTCGCTCACCGGAGAAAACCGGCTGGCTGTCGTCGAAGACGCCGACCATTTCTTCGCCGGCCATCTGGACGAATTCAACGCCGCCATCACATCGTGGTTGAAGGACCGGCACCCCGCGCTGTGGTCTCGCTAGGCCGACTCGCCTCGCTGAAACAGCTTGCTGAACTCATCGATCCCCGCCGGCTTTACCCCGATGAGCTTCGCATTCGCCTCCACGTGCCCGGCGCGGGACATTCCCACCAGTGCCGTCGCAATCCCTGGTGACGATCGCGCGAACTGCAACGCCCGTTCCAGGTCGCCGTGCAATCCCAGCGCTTCCGCCACAAACGCCGGCAAATTCTGCGACAGTTGCCCTTGCAGCAGCGAAGCGCTTGCGACCAGCGTGATCCCCAGGTCGCCGGCAGCCTCCATCATCGTGCGCGTCTGACCGTCGACGGTTTGATTTCCCAGGGTCAGCGCTTCGGTCATCGCCAGGTTGTACGGCAACTGCACAAAACGGAAGTGGTGCGAATCTCCCGCAATATCTCGCGCGATTTTTTCAAACTCGTTCAGGAAAAGGGAATCAGCGGCCTTTGCCTCCTGGCGGAACCCATTCCAGGTAGCCATGCCGTAGAACTGGATTTTGCCAGCTGATACGACCGATTCCAGAAACTCAAAGGCGTGCCGCACGCGGTTGAGAAATTCCGGCCGCGGCACTTCGCCAAGCTGTGTTTCCGGATTGTGCAGGTAGTAGACGTCAATGCAGCTTACTCCGAGATTCTTCAGGCTGCGATTCAACTGGTTTTCCAGGAACCGCGTGGCCATGCAATGGCACCCGGCGGCAACTTCCTTCGCTGTAAACACGCCGCGCTGGATGTATTCGTCAAAAAAATAGCGGTTGGCATCCGGGGGCATCGCGCCGTCAGGAGTGAGGTAGCCGCCTTTGGTGCAGACCACGAATTCGTCGCGCGCCAGCCCCTTGTTCGACAGAACCTTCAGCGCGGTGCCAACATTGCGTTCGCTGCGCTGAAAGCGGTAATTGATCGCTGTGTCAAACACGTTGAAGCCCGCGAGCCCTGCTTCGACCAGCGCCGCCGCGTAACTTGCATCGGTGCTGTCCGTCGGCTGGCCGAGATAGGTGCCGACACCGAGCGAAGAGACGGTTAGCCCTTGCGCTTTTCGAAAATGTCCTTCGGCCGCGATTTCCTTGAATTTCTGCGCGTACCGCTCCGTCCCTTCCGGTGTTGCACCCTGGCTCATCTTAAATTTCCTCTCTTCTTCGCGACCTCTGCGCTCCTACTCTGCGCACTTTGTGAGAAACCTTCTGTTTGCCTTCTGATTGTCTCTCTATTTGCTCAATTTGTTGGCTTCTTCTTTCGGCGGAGCCAGCAGGCGTGAACATGCGCGCAGTATCCGCCGGTACGGCCAATCCTTTTCACGAAAGAAAATCTCGCCTTCGCGCGGGTTGCTGTAAAACCAGCGCGCCAACAGGCGCAGGTGTTCGCCCAGTTCGGTGGCGGATTGCCGGGGATTTGCCGCGGTAGGCGGCGCATTCATCATCGCTTCGAGATAATCCCGCACAGCTTCTTCAGCAGAACGCGGCTGGCTGGTATCTCCGAATCGCAGCGCATACGGCGCCGCCAGTCGGCCGCCGCGAACCCCAAAAATGCCAATGGTCTGCTCCTCAGCCATGCGCTGCAGAATCACGGCATCCAGATCCTGCACTCGCCGCGCCACTTCCGGGCCGGCCCGCAAGGCATCATCCAGTTTTTCAAGTTTCTTGTGAATCGCCGCGGCACGCTCGAAATCGAGTTCTTCGCTCGCGCGCTCCCGTTCCTGTTCGTAAGACGCCCGCAACGATCCACCGCCAGTCTCCAGAAATCCCACCAGGCGATTCACTTCCATGTCGTATTCTTCCTTGCTGCAGCCCGCGAAACACGGCGCCAGGCACATCTTCATTTCCGAATAGAGGCAGCCGGGAAACGTGGGGTCGCGGCGAATCTTGATCTGGCAGCGGCGCACCTTGAAAAAATCCAGCACGCTGTCGGCATACACCTGCGCGGCACGGCGCGACGCGAACGGGCCGTAATAAATTCCTCCGGTGGGCACGCCCTGCTCGTTCACCGCGATGTGCCGCGTGACGTAGCACCTCGGGTACGCATTCGTTAGATTGATTTTCAAGACCGGCGAAGGCCGCAGCCGCATCAGGTCGCGGTACCGCTTCGGAAATTGCTGCCGCGCAATCTGGTAAAAAGTGAGCGACTGCTCGAAGGCGGAATTGGTCACGCGATAGCGCACCAGCCGCGCGAACTCTCTCAGGTTCAGCCGCTTGCTTGTGGGATCGAGGGGACCGAGCAAACGCTGCAAGCGACGCCGCAGATTGGCCGTGCGAATCAGATGCGGCTCGGCTTTTTCTTCATGGGCCTCAATCAGGCAAACCGCGGGCCGCTCCGGCAGCAGAGCGAAAAACTCCTCATCGTTATCACGATTGAATTCGAGGCCCGCGTCGAGTTCCAGCACCTCGTCAGGATACTACGGAGCGTTTTCCACCGCTTTGTCTCGGGAACGATTGTAGGGGCCGGGCCTGCCCGGCCCGCTCTTCGATTGTCGCAAGGGCAGTATTCTCCGCTTGCCACGGCGGGCGGAGCAAGCTCCGCTCCTACAAGTTTCACAGGTTAAATCATCAGAGGGTTTTCGTTACGCTTTCAGTAGCCAGCCGGCGATCACCAGCCGCTGAATCTCGCTGGTGCCTTCATAAATCTCCGTGATGCGCGCGTCGCGGTAGGCTCGCTCGACCGGATATTCCTTGCTATAGCCGTAACCGCCGTGGATCTGAATCGCCTTATGCGATACCCGCGTAGACATTTCGCTGGCGAATAATTTTGCCGTCGCCGCTTCCTGGCTAAAGCGCCCGCCGGAGTCCTGCTTCCACGCCGCCTTGCGCACCAGCAGGCGAGCTGCATCGATCTCCGTGGCCATGTCGGCCAGCATGAACTGAATCGCCTGAAACTGCGCAATGGGATGCCCGAAGGCCATGCGCTCCTGCGACCACTTCAGCGCCGCCTCAAACGCGCCCTGCGCAATGCCAACCGCCTGCGACGCAATGCCAATGCGGCCACCGTCGAGCGTGGAAAGCGCAACCTTGTAGCCTTCGCCTTCGTTCCCGACGCGGTTGCCAATGGGCACCACACAATCGGTGAAAACAAGTTCGCTGCAGGCAGTGGCGTTGATGCCGAGTTTCTTTTCTTCCTTGCCAACCTTGAATCCCGGCGTGCCCTTTTCCACCACGATGGCGGTAATTCCTTTTTCACCCTTCTCCGGCTCGGTGTTCGTGTACACGATTGCCGCATCTGCCGCGCCGCCGTTGGTGATCCAGGCCTTCGTGCCGTTGATCACGTAGGTGTCGCCCTTCTTCACAGCCTTCGTTTGCAGGGCGGCGGCGTTCGAGCCGGCCTGTGGCTCCGTCAGCGCATAGCAGCCGATCTTTTCGCCGCGCGTGAAGGGAAGCAGGAACTTTTTCTTCTGCTCGTCGGTGCCATAGCGATGAATTGGATCGCAAAAAAGGGAATTCTGCACGCTGAGGATGACGCCTGTTGAAGCGCAGCAGCGCGAAATCTCTTCGATGACGATGGTGTAGGCAATGTGGTCAAAGCCCGCCCCACCCTCGGCTTCAGGAAACGCCACTCCGGTCAACCCGAGTTCAGCGGCTTTGCGGAAAAGCTCCCGCGGAAAATGGCCCGTCTCATCATTCTCTTTCGCCAGCGGACGCACTTCAGACTCGGCGAATTCCCGCACGCTCTTCTGCAGCAGCTTCTGCTCTTCCGTCAGTTCCAGATTCAAGGAGATTCTCCGGCGCGGTTCAACAGCAATTTTGAACTACGATTTTATCCCGAGCCGCAAGCAGTTGTCACATTTTGAGTGCGAAAGCAAAGCTTTCGCTTTAACGGACTAAGCCTCGAAGACCAATGATGTCTGGGCGATGTGTCTTACGGCGCAAAAGCGGGAGCTTCGCTCCTGCACTCAATAAAATTATGCCTTCAGTGCTTTGCTCAGGCGCTCGTAGGTCGTCTTCAACTCTTCAGGATGCACGCGGGTTTCGCCGGTGACGGTCATGAAATTTGTATCGCCGATCCAGCGCGGGAGCATGTGGAGATGAAGATGCCCGGCGACACCGGCGCCGGCGGCGCGCCCCAGGTTCATGCCCAAGTTCATGCCATCCGGTTTGTACGTCGAGCGGAAGATGGTCTCGATTCGTTGCGCCAGTTCCATCATTTCGGCGAGCGCACCCTGTTCGCACAATTGGAGCTCCGCGACGTGCGCATAGGGCACGATCATGACGTGGCCGGAGGTGTATGGAAACCGATTCAGAATGACGAAGGATTTCTTCGCGCGGTGCACGATCAGCGTCTCGGCGTCCTGGTTGCGCTTCACCGCGTCGCAGAAGATGCAATCCGGCTGCTGGCCCGCGGCCGCTTGCGCCATGTACTGGTAACGCCAGGGAGTCCAGAGATAGTCCATCGAGATCACCGCCAATTGGAGCAGGGTTGGATCGAATGTTCCTAAGATTGCGAGTCAGGGTGTCTGGAGCGGTGTGACCGGTGATTAGTGACTGGTGACTGGAAAAGCCATCGGGTCTCACCAGTCACTAGTCACCATTCACCAGTCACTTCACGACGGTGCGGCTTCACTCTGCGCTGCACCTGCCGAAGTGTTCACAAAATCCTTCAGTTCCTTGCTGGGTTTGAAGAACGGAATCTTCTTTGCCGGTACATCCACCTTTTCCCCGGTTTTCGGATTCCGTCCGATGCGGCCCCGGCGCTGCCGGGTGCGAAAGCTGCCGAACCCGCGGATCTCGATTTTGTCGCCCTTCTGCAGCGCGTCAATGATGCTCTCGAAAATCGTTTCCACGATCGTTTCCGACTCTTTGCGCGGAAGCTCCGTCACCCGGAGCACTTCCTCGATCAAATCGGCCTTCGTGAGCGTCGGTTGCTTTGTCATCGGTCTATGCCTCTTTAATCGGAAACCACTCGTGCCGCACAACTCTTTGGGGCGAGGCGACTTAGAGGGACATCCCTTGCCCGGATGTCCCTCTTCCTATCATTAAAATGACCCGCAGGTAAATGAATTTATCTGATGAATCGTCTGGGCGGAAAAATGGTCTCGGCGCTACCGCGAAGCCAGTTTCTGCTTCATGGCATCGCCGATCGTGGCCGTCGCCGAAGACTTCGACGACTTGTACTGCTCGATCTCCTTGCGCTCGATCTGCCGCACCGCGGCGCGATAGCTCAACCCGATGCGCCGAGTCTCCGAGCTGATCTTGATGATCTTGAAGTCGTATTCCTTGCCGGGTTCCAGCGGGCCGGCGCTCTTCAGCGGACCGGTCGACGGACGGAAATTGCCGGGACCTTCATCGCGTCGCTTGCGCTCCTCGATTTCGGTGTTGTGGCAAAGCCCCTCGATGTTTTCGCCGAACTCCACGAACGCGCCGAACGTGGCGATGCGCGAAACCTTGCCGCGTACGATGTCGCCCACCTTATGCTGCTTGAACCAGTCGCCCCAGATGTCGTTCACCTGCTTCATGCCTAACGACACGCGGCGATTCTCCGGATCGATGCGCAGCACCTTCGCGGTCACCGGCTCGCCCTTCTTGAAGACCTCGTGCGGGTTCTTCACCCGGCCCGTCCAGCTGACGTCGCCGACGTGCACCAGTCCGTCAAAACCCTCTTCGATTTCGATGAACGCGCCGAACTCGGCAATGTTGCGCACCTTGCCGGTCACAACGGTGCCAACGGGATATTTCTCCGCCACCAGCAGCCAGGGATCGGGTTGCGCCTGCTTGATGCCCAGCGAAACGCGGCGGTCGCTCGGCTTGATGTCCAGCACGATCACATCGACTTCGTCGCCGACCTTGGCCAGCTTCGAAGGATGCGTTGGCTTCTTGGACCAAGACATTTCCGTGACGTGCACCAGGCCTTCGACGCCTTGTTCAAGCTCGACGAATACGCCGTAGTCCACCACGCCGACAACTTTGCCGTGATACTTGCCGCCCGCGCCGTAACGGTCACCGGCATCCACCCAGGGATCCTTGTGCAGCTGCTTCAGGCCAAGCGAAACGCGCTGCTTGCCCTTGTCAAACTTCAGGATGATGACGTCGAGTTCCTGCTCCGGCTTCACCACGTCGCTCGGGTGCCGCACGCGGCCCCAGCTCATGTCGGTGAGATGCAGCAGGCCGTCAATGCCGCCCAGATCCACGAAGGCGCCGTACTCGGTCACGTTCTTCACCGTGCCGTGCACCGTTTGCCCTTCGCTCAGCTTCTCCATCAGTTCGGCGCGCTTGGCGTGCAGCTCTTCTTCCAGCAGCGCGCGGCGGCTGACCACCACGTTGCCGCGGCGGCGGTTCAGCTTGGTGATGCGCACCTGCACTTCCTGGCCGAGCAGTCCGTCGAGGTTCGACGTTGGGCGCAGGTCATATTGCGAACCGGGGAGAAACGCGCGAACGCCGATGTCCACCACCAGGCCGCCCTTGATGCGGTCCACAACTTTAGCGGTCAGCGTTTCCTTGGCCTTGAACTGCGCGTCCAGCCTTTCCCAGGTACGGCGGCGCAGCACCTTTTGATAGGAGACGATGACGAAGCTGTCTTTCGTCTCGCCGGTCCGCTGCACTTCAATGGTGGCATTGGGGTCCGGGCGGGGAACTTCCGTCTCCGTGAATTCAGACGCGGGAATCAGGCCCTCGGTTTTTCCGCCGAGGTCCACCACCACGCCGTGCTCGGTGTACGCGACCACCTTCACTTCAATAATTTCGTTCTGCGACGCGGCTTCCTGCGGCTCGCCGTACTGATCGATGAGCTTGCTCATCTCCTCCGCGCTGGCGGCTTCTTCGGCGGCAGCGGCGGCTTCGGCGTCAACCGCGGCGGTCTGTGCCTGCGCTTCGGCGTGCGCGTGGGCCTCTTCGGGCTTCACGGCCTGCACGGGCGCGGCTGCAGCGGGAGCTTCGGCTACCGGCGTGGTTTCCGCGTTCTGGGGAGTTTCGCTTTCCTGGGCTGCTGCGGTTGCTGCGGAAGATACGGGGTTATCGTGGTCAGAAAACATGTTCAATCGCCTCCGGGATTTCTATCCCTGTTTTTTGTCGAGTCAATCCTTGCCGAATCCCAACCGGGGTAATTGCAAGGAGGGGTTACAACGGGGCAGAGAGGAAGTGCTCCTGCTCGAAGTAACTCGGTCTCTAGCTACTGAGATGCTGCAAACGCCTGCCTGCCGCAGGTAGGCCGCGGGGAGCGCCACAGCCTTAAAAGCATACTCGCCGCGCAAACCCCGTGTCAATCAATGCAATGCGGTGCTCTTGTCAATTTTCGCCGACTCTCGCCCTGAGGTTCTTTCCCGACCGATTAGCCCATGATTTCCATCGCAGCATCAGGTATTCTCATGGGGGCGGTGCGCAATCCAATGAGTCAACGGGCTTCATTGGGGGGTTGTCCGGGAAAGTGTGAACCACGATGGAGAAACTCGACCGGATCACGATTGACCTGGGTCAAATGAACGGAGAGCCGTGCATTCGAGGCCTCCGGCTCACCGTTCGCCGAGTCCTTGAAGCTCTTGCCATCTATCCCGACCGCGCTGAACTAAAGCGAGAGTATCCCGAACTTGAGGATGAAGACATTCGCCAGGCCCTGGCCTTTGCTGCTACTTTGCTCGACGATCGAGTGGTTCCTCTGCCCGGCTCTCGATGAAATTTTTGCTCGACCAAGGTCTTCCTCGCTCCACTGCACTTCTCCTGCTCCTGCGCAAAAATAACGTCGACGCTCTTCATGTCGGAGAGCTGGGATTGGCTTCGGCGAGCGACGCGAAAATACTCGAATTCGGACTCTTGGAACACAGGGTTCTAGTTACACTGGACGCCGATTTCCACTAAATATCGTCCCAGCGGTCGAATCGACACGGCCAGAACAGGAATACCACCAAAAGAACCGCAACAATAATTGGGAAATGCCACCAAATCTCGCTGAGCCGACGCTCTTCCCCCAGTGGCTGGAACTTGTCTCGGAATCCCAAGAGTTCGCAGACAAAAAAGATAAATCCAGCCAGCAATGCAAAAACGGGCATTCTTCTGATTCGCTTACGCAACCGTCGGCGAGTGAGTCGCCATTGGGGACTTCGCATTTGATTCAAGATCCAAAATCCAAGCGTATCTTTGAACTGATTCTTACGCGCGCGCGCGGCCGGCCTGGCGGGTTTCGCGGCGGAAATCGGGTGCGAGGATCAAAAGGTCGCGGCACATTTCGTAGAGGCGGGAACGCATGCGGGCGCCGATGCGATCCGCGAGCGTGTCCTCTTTCACCACGGCGACGCGTTGTCCACCCGGCAGGCGTGGCATTGGCTCGGGCGTCGGAGTCTCATCGAGATAGTTCGTGGTCAAAATCGTCATGCGTTTTTCGTTGTAGCGCGCATTCAGCACCAGGCCGATGATGTCCAGTACCCATGCGGAGGGCTTGCTGGCGCCCAGATCATCCAGCACCAGAATTTCCGCGGTGCGGATCGGCTCGAGCACACCCATTTCCGTGGATTCGCTGGCCGGATTGTAACTGGCTTGAATTTCTTTCAAGAGTTCTCGGTAATCGCAGAACATCCCGTTGTGCCCGCGGCGAATCAGCTCTTTTAACGCAGCGACCGCCAAGTGCGTCTTGCCCGCGCCCGATGGCCCCATCAACAGCAATCCCTTCTCCGTAGCCGGGTAATCGCGCACAAAGCCTTGTGTCAAGAGCTTCGCTTGCTTCAACTGTTGCTCGTGCTGCGTGGTCCACGTTTTGCCGTCGGCGAGGTCGGTTGCGTAGCTTTCGAAATCGCAATGCTCGTAGCGCTTCGGCACCCGCGCCCGCTCCATCACTTTTTCCGCGCGCTCTTCCATGCCGCACTCGCAGGCCGCGGCCATTTGGCCCGCCGCGCCGTCTTTCCGCGGCACCAGCTTCCAACCCGTTCCCTTGCACAACGCGCAATCTTCCCTGGCCATGTTCTTCCTTTGGAGTGCGGCAGCCCAGCTGCCGCTTTTACGGTGTAAGCGTTGGCTCCCAATCTAAATGCTTCAGTGCGATTGCAATCTAAAAAGCGGGAGCAGAGCTCCCGCACTCCATAAAGGCATCATACGTCCCCTCGTCGCGGCTCACAATGCGTCTCGCCTGCGGAAATCTGTGCACAAAAAAGCAAAAGCCCCGATTCACTCGAGGCTTTCCGAAGTTTCCTGTTCGCTGTTACCTGCTATCAGTTATCCATTCACCCTACAATGCAAATCTCTCGTCTCGTCACCGGCCACCCGTCGCCGGCCACTGGTCACGCCTTTACTATCCTCGGGCCCGTCCTCACAATCGCATGCTTCGGCGTCCGCTCATCCGGCTGTGCTGCCATGCGCGACAACTCCTGCTGCACCACGTGCGCAAACTCGCTCATCTGCCGTTCCATCTCGATCATCTTTTCGCGCATGTTCAAAATGATTTCGATGCCCGCCAGATTCACACCCATGTCCCGCGCGAGGGTCAGAATCACGTCCAGCCGCTCCAGGTCCGAATCCGTATAGAGCCGCGTGTTGCCCTGCGACCGCGAAGGCTTCAGCAATCCCACGCGTTCGTACAACCGCAGCGTCTGCGGATGCAGCTTATAAATTTCCGCGACGGCGCTGATCATGTAGCCGGCTTTGGCGCGTTTCCTGGTCTTTGGCGGCATACAAGCCTCTGTAGCGGCCACCTTCAGGTGGCCAAGCTTTCGTACTTACACTCCAGCCTTGGCAAACAAATCCTTGCGCGGATCGGCGGGCGCAACTTCTTCAAGCTCCTTCATCAGCTTGCGCACCCTCTCGTCGGTCGGCTCCGGCACCACCACCTGAATCTCCACGTACTGGTCGCCCCGTTCGCCGTTGCGCGCGCTCGGCACGCCCTTTTCCTTCAGCCGCAGCGTCTTGCCACTGTTCGTGCCGGGAGGAATGCGCACCAGCGACCGGCCATCAATCGTCGGCACTTCCACTTTCGCGCCCAACGACGCTTCCGCCACCGTGACGGGCACTTTGGTATACAAATCGTTTCCGCGGCGTTCGAAAAATTCGTGCGGCCGTACTACCACGCGCAGATACAAATCGCCTGCTGGCGCTCCCATCGTTCCCGCATTGCCCTTGCCCGGCACGCGCACGCGTCCGCCATTCGCCACGCCCGCCGGGATACGCACATCAATTGTTTCCGTCCGGCGCACTCGGCCTTCGCCGCCGCAATTTTTGCAAGCGGTCCGCAGCTTTCCGGTGCCGCCGCAGCGGCTGCACGGCACATTGAAGCGCATCTTCCCCGCGGCCTGCTGAACCTGCCCCGTGCCATTGCATACCGGGCAAGTCTGCGGTGTGCCCACGGCTCCCGTGCCGTGGCACACTTCGCAGGTATCCAGCCGCGTGATCTGAAGCTTCTTCACCGCGCCACGGACTGCATCCCAAAAACTGACTTCGATCTGATATTCCAGGTCGCCGCCAGGTTCCTGCTCCGCCTGCACCGCGCCGCCGCGGCCTCCGCTGAAAAACTGGCTGAAGAGGTCGCGGAAACTTCCGCCGGTACCCGCGCCGCCGCTGCCGCCGCCGAAATCGAATCCCCCAAAATCAAAATTTACATTCGGATCGCCCGTCTCGGGTCCGCCGGCATAACCGGGAGGCGGAGCATTGTCGCTGTAGAAGCCATACTGGTCGTACATCTGGCGCTTTTTCGTGTCGGAAAGAACGTCGTAGGCTTCCTGCAGCTGCTTGAATTTCTCTTCCGCGGATTTGTCGCCGGGATTCAGGTCGGGATGATACTTGCGTGCGAGTTTTCGAAACGCCGTGCGAATGTCTTTCGCGGTCGCCTTGCGTTCGACCCCCAACAGTTCGTAATAATCTTGTTTAGCGCTCGTCGCCATGCTCGCATTTGCCGCGGCCGATGATTCGAACCGCCGCCCTCTCCGTCATACAAATGGGCCCAGCACCCGTTGCAGTAAGTTGCCGCGTGCTGGACCCAAATTTACCCATGTTCAATTTCACCGGGAAGCGCTCCCATCCACAGACCGCTTCCTGATTACTGATGCTGATTACTGTTTACCGCTTAATTCGGCTTCTTGCTCTCGTCCACGTCCACATACTCCGCGTCGATCACGTCGCCGGGCTTTTGACCGCCCTGCGCGCCACCGCTCGAAGTGGACCCGGCGCCACCCGCACCAGCTCCCGCGGCCCCTGCCTGCTCCGCGCCCGATGCTTGCGCTTTCTTGTACAACTCTTCCGCCATCTTGTGCAGCGTCTTTTCCACGTTCTCGGCTGCGGACCGCAGGCGCGCCACACCGCCTTCGTTGACGGCCTTCTTGGCCTCTTCGATGGCTTCCTCGGCCTGCTTCACGTCGGCGTCGTTGAGCTTGTCGCGGTTGTCACGAATCGTCTTTTCGGCCTGGTACACGATGCCGTCCAGACGGTTGCGCGCTTCCACTTCTTCCATCCGCTTGCGGTCTTCTTCCGCGTGGGACTCGGCCTCGACCCTCATCTTCTCGGCTTCTTCCTTGGTCAAGCCAGTCGAAGCTGTGATGGTGATCTTCTGTTCCTTGTTGGTGGCCTTGTCCTTCGCGCTCACATTCAGGATGCCGTTCGCGTCGATGTCAAACGTGACCTCGATTTGCGGCGTCCCGCGCGGAGCCGGCGGAATTCCGTCCAGCTTGAAAGTGCCGAGCGACCGGTTGTCCTTCGCGAACTTCCGCTCGCCCTGCATGACGTGGATTTCCACGCCCGGCTGGTTGTCCGAAGCCGTCGAATAGGTTTCCACCTTGCGCGTCGGAATCGTGGTGTTGCGCGGAATCTGCACGGTCATCACGCCGCCCAGCGTTTCCACGCCCAGCGAAAGCGGCGTCACGTCGAGCAACAGGATGTCCTTTACTTCCCCGCCGAGCACCGCGCCCTGAATGGCCGCGCCAACGGCAACGACCTCATCCGGGTTCACGCCCTTGTGAAGCTCTTTGCCGCCAAAGAACGTGCTGACCAGTTGCTGCACCTTCGGAATGCGCGTCGAACCGCCGACCAGCACCACTTCCTGAATGTCGTTCGGCGACATCTTTGCGTCTTCGAGAGCAAGCTTCACCGGTTTCATCGAGCGCTCCAGCAGATCGCTCATCAGCTGCTCCAACCGCATGCGCGTCAGCTTCTGCTGCATGTGGATTGGGCCGCTCGCGCCCGCGGTGATAAAGGGGAGATTGATCTCCGTCTCCATCATCTGCGAAAGCTCGATCTTGGCCTTTTCCGCCGCTTCCTTCAGTCGCTGCAACGCCATCTTGTCTTTGCCCAGGTCAATGCCGTGCTCTTTCTTGAATTCGTCAATCAGCCAGTCGACGATCTTCTGGTCGACGTCGTCCCCGCCCAGGTGAGTGTCGCCGTTGGTGGACTTCACTTCCACCACGCCACTGCCGACTTCCAGCACCGAAATATCGAACGTGCCGCCGCCGAGGTCGTACACGGCGATGGTTTCGTCGCTCTTCTTCTCGAGGCCATACGCCAGCGCCGCCGCCGTCGGTTCATTGATGATGCGGACCACTTCCAGGCCCGCGATCTCGCCGGCTTGCTTGGTGGCTTGCCGTTGCGAGTCGTTGAAGTACGCCGGAACGGTGATGACCGCCTTGGTCACTTTCTCGCCAAGGAAATCTTCCGCCGCGGTCTTCAATTTCGTCAAAATCATCGCGGAAATCTCCGGCGGGCTGTACAACTTGCCGGCAACCTCCACTCGCGCGTCGTCATGATCGCCTTTTACGACCTTGTAGGGCACGCGTTTCATCTCTTCGCTCACTTCGTCATAGCGGCGGCCCATGAAACGCTTGATCGAGTAGACCGTGTTCTCCGGGTTCGTCACCGCTTGGCGCTTGGCCACCTGCCCGACCAACCGTTCGCCGGACTTGGTGATGGCCACTACGGAAGGCGTGGTACGGGTGCCTTCCTGGTTGGGAATCACCACCGGTTCGCCGCCCTGCATCACGGCCACCACCGAGTTGGTTGTACCCAGGTCAATTCCAATAATCTTGCTCATCGCTTCCTTCTCCTTCTCAAGCCTTCCCAAACTCTTGTGTTTGCGCTAGTCCGGGGATTATCCGGCCATCGGTATAGATGCCCGAGACCACGATCCCGACCGAACGAGAAATCGTCCGTCGCCTGGCGCTGTGGCCAGCCATGGGAAACGTCAAACAGGCCCGAGTATACAGGTTGAGTGTTGCATTGTCAAGTTATTTGACATAGAGAATAAGGATATCATTTGCCATTACTTACGGACGCTCCACACCCACTTTGCCTCCTGTTTGGGCGGGCTCCCGGGACCACTTCAGAACTGGCCTGCCACTGGCTTTTGCGCTCTGCTTGAGGCTCGCCTCCAACGGGGGCAACGACTCGCTCCTACGCCGCAACCAAAGCAAGCAGGTCACTCATCCGGCACAACAAACGTGGTCAGCTTTGGGCCTTTGAACCTGTGATACTCTGAGCTGGAATTCGCTATCTGCTGCTTTCTTCTGGAGGAATCTGTGACTCGCCGTCTCCCTCTTGTTTCTGCCACTCTTCTGACCCTGACTACTTGCGGCTCCCTGCTCCTTGCGGCGCCCCCGGACCAGAAGCCGCAGACAGCTTCTTCGACAGCCAAGAAAGCCGCAGCCCCAAAGGCACCCGAGGTGCCCGCTGTCTCTACGGTCACGATCACCGTGAATGGCGTTACCGACATTGACCCGACCAAGGCTTTCGGCTCCAAGACCGCTCCCGTGGTGGTCGAAATCTACAGTGATTTTCAGTGCCCCGCCTGCAAGCAGCTCTTCCTGAACACCACACAAAAGGTCATGGACAATTACGTGAGCACCGGCAAGATTTATCTGGTGCACCGCGACTTTCCGCTGCCGATGCACGCGTATTCCCGGGTCGCTGCCAGTTACTCTCGCGCCGCGGCACATATCGGAAAGTGCGAACCCGTGGAAATGGCGTTGTTCCAGAACCAGGAAAAGTGGGAAGCAAACGGCGACGTGAAGGGAATCGTCGCCAGCGTGCTTTCTCCCGCGGAAATGAAAAAAGTACAGGCGATCGTGGACGCCAAGACCCTCGAGCCAATGATTGAAAAGGACAAGCAGCTCGGCCAGACGCTGCCGGTGACGCAAACGCCCACTTCTGTTTTCCATTCCAAGGGGCAGAACTACCCCTACGCCGGAACGCTCAGCTACGATGTCCTGAAGGATTTCCTCGACCAGTTGGTAGCCCAGAAATAGGTTCAGCCAGCGAACTTCCGGAGAGTGCCGAAGCCGTCATGATGCAATCCGCACCGTTCAACTACCGCCGCATCGTCATCTGGATTGGCCGACTTGTCCTCGCCGGAATTTTCATTTACGCCGGATATGCCAAAATCACCATGGGCCGCAGCCCTCGCCCGCCGCTGGGCGTCGCGCTTGGTTTTTTTGAAATGCAGGTTTCCTCTTACCAGATTCTTTCTTCGGAAGCGTCCCGTTTCGTGGCGCACACGCTGCCATTCGCGGAAATCGCTCTCGGCCTTTTGCTGCTTCTCGGCTGGCAACTCCGCATCTGGGCCACACTGATCACGCTGATCATCGGCGGCTTCTTCGCCAGCGTCGTCCGCGCCTACTCTATGGGCCTGCAAATAAACTGTGGTTGCTTCGCCAAACCCGAGCCACTCGACGGAATGACCGTCTTCCGGGATGGCGCGCTACTCCTGCTCGCCGTCCTCATGACCGTCTTTGTCTTCCTCGAAGCCCGCAAACCGCATCCGTGGTCCGCTGCGACGCCTGAAAAAGCCTAGGGCCATCAGCATGGCAGCGCGCGCTCTCCGTACAGAAGTTTAGGAAGCCAAAGTTCTCTGAGTTTTTCTCTAAGGCTGTAGGCTGTAGACTGTTGGCTACTCCAATGAAAACCCTCAACGAATACTTGGAACTTGCCGCAGTCGCCCACGGCCACATCTGTGCCGGGCAAGTGCTTGGCGTGCGCCTCGCTATGCTGGGCATTCGCGAACTCGGCCTCGACCCGGTCGCCGAACGGAAGCGAATCGTCACATACGTGGAAATCGACCGCTGTGTCACCGACGCCGTAGCGCTGGTCGCCAACTGCCGCCTCGGCAAGCGCGCTCTGAAATTTCGCGACTGGGGCAAGGTCGCCGCCACCTTTTGCGATCTGCAAACCGGCCGCGCCATCCGCGTTGCCGCCAAAGAATCCTCCAAGCAGGCCGCAAGAGATCTATTTCCCGATCTGCCCCGGGAAGAAGCCCAGCAGAAAGCCTATGCGCAACTTCCCGACGATGTGCTCTTCTTAACAGAATGGGTGAAAGTCGAAATTCAACCTGAAGATCTTCCCGGCTTCAAAGGGCCGCGCGTCGTCTGCGCCCAGTGCGGCGAAGGCATCAACTTCAAGCGCGAAGTAACCGCGGGCGGCCGCACCCTCTGCCGCGCCTGCGCCGGCGAACGCTACTATGCGCACGCGGACTGAGATTCCGTGGACTCCCAATCTCCGTTACTTTACTTGGACCAACTGCCGCGGATCGCTTGGTTTTCCGGGAGGAGCCACATGATCTTTGACTTCCGGATGAACGCCACAGCCACCGTGGCAAGAAATGCGAAAAGAATCACCAGCCAGAGAATTCCCAGCAGTGAATCGGTCGCGGTGTTGTACAACGCCAGGCTCCACAGTCCCGGCTTCATCTGCGCGTTCAGAGCTTCCATGTTGTAAGCAGGCGTATTCAGATAATCTTTGAGCAGTTGAATTCGCGCCCCGCCCGAAACCCCCGCCAGCAGGATTGCGATTTGCAAGTATTTCGCGGTCGCGTGGCTTACGCTCTCGGCCAGATGGCGCGAAAGAACGTTTTCTGTCATTCGCCGGAAAATCAAGGAAACTCCGAAAGCTAAACCGAAGGCTGCAATCACCGACACAGCAAAAAGAAGCACAAACATAGGCCCGAATCCCCCCAAGTCTGGATGCAATGCGGGGCAAGTATCGAATAGATTACGCATCCGGCATAGAACTCATTCTGGGGGATGTTCCTAAAGCGCAAAGGTATTCATTTTCGCAAGGACGTGGCGGAATTGTTCTGCGTTAGAATTGCCTGTCCATGTTTTCGCTTCCCCCGATTACCCTGCGCCTCCGTGGCTGGAAACTGATTGACCGCGTCGCGGTCGCGTTCCTGCTTTTATGTTCCGTCGCATTGGGCGCCGCCGCCGGATTGCTCTTCGTTTACGAAAGCGACCTGCCGGAAATCCGCGCGCTTGAGACTTACCGGCCCAACGTCGTCACCGAAATCTATGCTGACGACGGCCAGCTCGTCGGCAGCTTTGCCCTCCAGCGCCGCATCCTGATGACCTGGGAGCAGGTTCCCAAAGTTCTCTACAACGCGGTCACGGCCATCGAAGACCAGCACTTCGAGGATCACTGGGGCGTTGACTTCCCGCGCGTGGCCGGCGCCGCCTATCGCAACATCCTGAAACACCGCAAAGCCGAAGGCGCCAGCACCATCACCATGCAACTCGCCGGCAACCTGTTTCTCGACCGCAGCGACCGCAGCTTCCGCCGCAAAGCCCAGGAAATGCTCCTGTCCCTTCAGATCGAGCGCCGCTACACCAAGCCTCAAATCTTCACCATGTACGCAAACCAGGTGTACCTCGCGCACGGCAACTACGGTTTCGCCGCCGCCGCGCAATTTTATTTTGGCAAATCCGTCAGCGACCTGAATCTCCAGCAAGCCGCGCTCCTCGCCGGAATGATTCGCGGCCCGATCTATTCGCCGCTCACCGACCCCGCACGCGCCCTGGCCCGCCGCAACCTAGTGATTCACCAGATGATGGAAGAGGGCAAAATCACCCCGGCCGAAGAAGAAGCTGCAAAGAAAACCCGCCTCGGCTTGCACGTGCAATATCCGCGCAACGATCTCGCGCCCTATTTCTTCGAAGACATTCGCAAATATCTCGAATCTACCTATGGCACCGAAGCCGTGCACGAGCGCGGCCTCCGCGTCTACACCACGCTGAACATCCAGATGCAGAAAGCCGCCAACCAGTCCATTCGCGACGGCCTGCACCTCTACGACCGCCGCCACGGCTGGCGCGACAAATTGCCCAACGTTCTCAAAGACAATCTCGGGAAGCTCGACACCTACGAAGACGACGACTGGCGCCACGCCATCGAAAAGGGAAGTTACGTCAGCGGCCTGGTGATGGCGGTGGACGACAAGAGCGCCACCATCAAAATCGGCACCTATCGCGCGATTCTTTCTCCGCTCGACATCGCCTGGACCGGCCACAAGCGCCCAAATGAAATTCTCGCTGTCGGCGATCTGGCCCAGTTCTCGATCCAGGAGCTCCGCGAAACCACCGCCCGCGTGCAACTGGAACAGCAGCCCGCTCCTCAGGCAGCGATGATCGCCATCGACAACGGCACCGGCGAAATCAAGGCCATGGTCGGCGGCTACAGCTTTGAAGACTCCAAGTTCAATCGAGTGACGCAAGCCGTCCGCCAGGTCGGCAGCTCGTTCAAGCCCTATGTCTACACCACCGCGATCGAAAAGGGCTTCTCTCCATTCGACACCATCGTCGACGCACCGTTCAGCACGATGAGCGGCGGTCAGGTCTATTCGCCGCACAACTACGACGAAAAATTTGAAGGCGTCATCACGCTGCGCCGCGCGCTCGCCGGTTCGCGTAACGTTCCTGCGGTGAAGCTAGCCGAAAAAGTAGGCATCTCCAACGTTGTGGATATGGCCAAACGCTTCGGCATCACCACGCCGCTGCCGCCATATCTTCCGCTGGCCCTGGGCGCCGCTGACATGCGCCTGATCGAACATGTTTCCGCGTTCACCGTTTTTCCGAACGAAGGCATCCGCATTGACCCGCACATGATCCGCCGCGTCACCAGTTACGACGGCGCGCTGCTCGAGGAAGCGCATCCGGAAGTGCACGACGTGGTTTCGCCCGACGTGGCCCACACCATGACCGCCATGCTCGAAGAAGTCGTGCAGTTCGGCACCGCCATGAAAGCGAAATCGCTGGGGCGCCCCGCCGCCGGCAAAACCGGCACCACCCAGGATTTCACCGACGCATGGTTCATGGGATTTACGCCGCAGCTCACCGCGGGCGTCTGGGTCGGCTACGACGACAAGCAGATTTCCCTCGGCAAGCGGGAATCCGGCGCCCTCGCCGCGCTGCCAATCTGGATGGAGTTCATGGAAAAGGCGATGGCCGGCACTCCAGCGCTCAATTTTCCAAACGTGATCACGTTGGAAGAGCAGGCCGAAGAGCATCACGTTCGCACGGACGTACCGGACACCGCTCCCGAAGAAGAAGTTCCGGCCCCGCGGGCGAAGCCTGCAGTCGCACCCTCGCCACCGACACCACCTCCTGCCGCGCCACCCCCGGCTCTTTGAATTCTTCTCTTACTTATTTCTCAAACGAAAAGGATCCCATCCGGCCACGCGGAGCGGTTCAGGTTTTCCGTCTATCCCAAGAATTCGCACGCCGAGTTCCCTCGTGAGCTTTCCAACCTGCGTCAGCCGTAGCTTTCGAAACTTTGCAGATAGCGACGCCAAATTGCGCGGGGCAACGGTGAACAGAAGTTCATAGTCGTCGCCCCCATGCAGCGCCAAATGTCTGGCGGATTCCCGATCCGCTCCGTCCGGCAAGGGAAGTTTGGCCGGGTCAAGCAGCGCGCCAACACCGCTCGCGGCACACAGGCGCGGCAGGTCGCTCGACAATCCATCGGATACGTCCATCATCGCCGTTGCCAATTTTCGTTCCGCCAGCCAGCGTCCCAACGCCACCCTCGGCTCCGGGTAGAGATGCTTCCGCAGAGCCAGGTTTTTCGGACTCACTTTCCCGCGACCTTTCCGAAAAAGCTGCAATCCGTGTTCGGCCTCGCCCAGCGTCCCGCTCACATAAACCAAATCGCCCGGACTCGCTCCCGATCGCCGCACCTCCTGCCCTTCGCGAATCTCTCCAATCACGGTAACGCTGATCAAAATTCGTTGGCTCCGGGTCGTGTCGCCTCCAGCCAGGACACAATCGAGCGATTTTGCGGCGCGGCGCAATCCCGCAAGGAATTCCTCCAGCCACTTTCCGCTGATGGCCGCCGGAAGCGCCAGATTCAGCAGAAAGCATCGTGGCGTCCCGCCCATGGCGGCGATATCGCTGGCCGCGCGCGCCAGGCATTTCCAGCCCACGCTCTCTGGCGGATGCTTTTCGCGCAGGAAATGGGAGCCTTCCAGGAACCAGTCGCTCGTCAGGATGCTCGCAAATCCAGGTTTTGGTTTCCAGAGAGCCGCATCATCGCCGATTCCCAGGCGAAGTCCCTGTCCGCGGCCAGGCAGAAAATGCCGAGCGATCTCCTTCACCAGTGTGTCTTCATCGTGAAACTGGGTCATAATTTAACCGCTATCCTAGCGCAACCTGTCCTTAGGGACAGGGGACAGTTTCCCAGGCACTGTACCAAAAAAGGACAAATACAGGGTTGACCCGGCGGTCGACAAAAACTAATATGCAGGGAGTCGCGAACCAGGGCTCACGGTTCCGTGCATTCGAAGTGACAGTAGTTAATTGCGGCGACAGGGAATAAGCGCCGCATTCTTAGAGACTAACAGGCCAAAGCCTGAGGGGCTCAGAGTGATCAGCAGCAAGAACTATACATTTTATATTGCATCCACGCCCGGCAAGATGAAGAAACTCATCGTGCCCGCGTACGTGCTGCATGGTCTTGCGGCTCTTGCGATCATTGGAAGCATCACAGTTCTCGCCGCTGTCGGCTCTTACAGCCGTATGCTCTGGAAAGTCGGCAACTACAACGCCGTTCGCCAGGAGCGCGATGTTTGGAAGAAGCAGGTTCGTGAATTGCAGAGCACGGTGAAAGACACCAACCAGCGCCTCGATGCTGTGCAGTCCCTCGCCACCGACGTGGCCATGACTTTCGGCGTAATGAAGTACCACCCCGCCGCCTTCGAACAGACCGACGCGCCTTCAACACCTGAAGACGTCTTCGACCGCTCTGTTGAACAGTTCACCTTTTTGAAACGCAATGCCACCGCAATTGCCGTCTCCTCCGGCGGGCTGCGCATGATGCCTTCGATGGCCTTCGCCGATTCCAATTACACGCCGTCGGTCTGGCCGGTTCTGGGCCACATCACAGATAGTTTCGGTGAGCGCCTCGACCCGTTCTCCGGTGAAGGCGCATTCCACACCGGCGTTGACGTTGGTGCGGACTACGGCGCCCCAGTCCACGCCACCGCGGACGGCATGGTGCTCGACGTCGGACAGCACTCCGGTTATGGCCGCGTCGTGATTCTCGATCACGGGTTTGGCATCACCACCTGGTACGCGCATCTTTCGGCCTATGCCGTCGTTGCCGGCACCCGCATCAAGCGCGGCGAGGTCCTCGGCTACGCGGGCATCAGCGGCCGTTCCACCGGGCCCCACGTGCACTACGAAGTCCGCGTAAATAACGCCCCCGTGAATCCGTGGCGCTATATGCGGAGCAATCCTTCGGCTGACTAAGTCAGTTTTTCCCCACACTGCAATTTTCTGAATGAGAAGTGAATCCGCCCGCCTCAGTGGTGTTTGCGTGCCGGTTCAGGGCTTGGCGCTTTTTCCGGGGGATCCGCCGCGGACGCGCTCTTCGCCGATTCCAGCAGTTGCGGCGTAATCTCGAAAATCAGCCGCACGGACTTGGACGTTCCCCGGTCCAGCTTCTGCACTTCCGCCGACTTCAGCAGGCTGGCATAGGCCTCGCGCAACTTTGGATCGAGTTGTTTGCGTGATTTGGCATCGTCCAGCCCGGCTTGCGCCAGGATCAGCAGGCCGCTAAACATATCGTTCAGTTGGCGGATCACCATATCATTCGACGTTTCTCCGTCCGCCACCACGCGCAATTCGTCGCCCTCCGGTTTTGCTCCCAGAGACACCCACTGCAACTGGCCCAACAGCGTGGCCATCTGAGGGGAACGATATCCCCCTGGCGTCCGCTCCGAAAACGCCGTCAGCAACTGGGAATCTTGCCTCATCACGGCGAAGAGCGGCGTTCCCGCCATGCGCAGGAAATGCTCGCGCCATTCCTCGGAATTCATCGATCTCCCGGTAGACTGAAAAAAACAGGAAGCGTCGTTGCAAATTGCCACCCGGTCATCCCTCAGAAAAGTGAAATACGCAGTCCTCGGAGGATTGCTGAGGCTGACGGCGTAAATCGTTTTTCCATTGGCCGTCTTCAGCGCTCCGAAATGTGTGCTGTACGCTTCAATTTTCTTCCGGTCGAATCGTCCGTCCGCCACCGCCATGGTTTTCGGACTCTGCGCCGATCCACTGAACGAAATTCCCACGTGATCGAGATCCCGTTCATAATCGAAACCAGTTGCCTGCACGAATTTTCCGTATTCCTCCTCCGTTTGTGGCCGCGGCGCCCACGCAAGGATCTGCGAGAGGAACGCTGAAGCGCGCAACTCTTGGAAATCCAGATAGACCACGGAAGTAGAATCCGCCGGCAAATGCGAAAGCAGATCTTCCCGCTCGCCCTGCGAGTCGCGACCGTGCGGATGAAAATAAAGCCACCCAAAGACAAGCACGACGCCAAGGCTCAGGACTCCAAGTGCCTGTTTTTTGCGATTTAGCATGTGCCTCGTCTACGCAGAATTGCCCTCGGCTAACTGCGGTATTCTCGCATCACTGGACGTTTCTCCGGCAGAAAATGGGGATGGAAATCGGCCGCGCGAGGGATTGCCATACACTGCTGTGGATTGTGGCTTGCAGTAGGCCCCGGCTCTACTTCGTATGTTATTGAAAGTAAGCATCTTGTCCTGAGCGACCGGGTCGGGGCTAAGTCCCCTGTTTTCCACAGCTTTACCTCGCCCCCTGCAAGCGAATCCCCAATCCACCCACTTGCAAGCCGTGTGCCTAATCTGCTATTCTTGTGCGGTTTGAGCAGTGCTGGCGTAGCTCAGCTGGTAGAGCATCTGATTTGTAATCAGAGGGTCGGGGGTTCAAATCCCTCCGCCAGCTCCACCAGATGTTAGCAAGGGGAGCGAGGCGGGACGATTCCCGGCATGGTAACACGAAAGGGCTGGTGTCTTTGGACACGAGTCCATTTTGTGTTTTGCTCGCAACGCGCTCCCGCCCAACAGCATGGCAGTCAAACATAGGGCAAGCTGTCGGTGTCCTTGCAGTTTTCGCGGATACGATTTTGGTATCCCGGGTGAATTTTCCGGGACGGGTGGGTGAGTGGCTAAAACCAGCAGACTGTAAATCTGCCGCTCCTTGCGGGCTACGAAGGTTCGAATCCTTCCCCGTCCACCAGGATTCGAGCTTCGTGAAACAATGTCCCGGCGAGATTTTTTCCAGGGACGCTGGAAGCAGGAATCAGCAAGTACACCGCAGGAAATCGCAACACGCGATGTTCAAAAGCGGTACCAAACGCGGCGAGCAAGCCGGATGAACGTAGTGCGCCGCTGGACATAAGTTTCTTCGGAGGAATCGGATTCAGCCTGGGTAGCTCAGTTGGTAGAGCGCGTCCTTGGTAAGGACGAGGTCACCGGTTCAATCCCGGTCCCAGGCTCCAGTAATGGGTTGGGTTTCCGCGGGGAGGCACGAGAACAGCAGTCGGAATTTCTGGTGCAATTGAGCGGGGGTAACTCAACGGTAGAGTCTCACTCTTCCAAGGTGATGGTTGCGGGTTCAAATCCCGTCCCCCGCTCCAAAGTTTGGCCAGGCCGGTTTCTGAAGTTGGCCTGAGCATGAGGATGAGGGCATATGGCGAAAGAGAAATTTGAGCGCACCAAGCCGCACGTGAACATCGGGACGATCGGGCACATCGATCATGGCAAGACGACGTTGACGGCGGCGAT
>Ga0210394_10000808_pt1 | contig 57642 bp, 49 predicted proteins | sample IncBWC12MmetaG_FD_160121 | JGI IMG/M metagenome (GOLD analysis project Ga0210394, IMG submission 160121) | Forest soil microbial communities from Barre Woods Harvard Forest LTER site, Petersham, Massachusetts, United States - Inc-BW-C-12-M | ecosystem: Environmental > Terrestrial > Soil >...
ACAAGAATAGTCTGCTGTCAAGTCGAAAAAAAGCAATGCGAATCTGCCTCGCTAACCGCAGGAAGGGTAATTCTAAGGGCAAGCTCTATTTAGGCTCTAACCAATTTCTCGGATGCGGAATTGCTGGTGTGTCCATGGAGAGGGTCGGGGTGAGTGTGGCAGGGACAGGAGTTTACAGTTGAAAGTTGGAAGTCCACGGGATCAGCATCGTGGCAAGCTGGGGCTCAGCAAACAGCGCCCCTACCAAGAAAAGGCAACGAAAAAGACAAGGAGCCTGAGAGACGCAAACGGCCGCACACCGACATTGCCTCCCATGGACGAAGACCGAGAAAGATCCTTCGCCCCGCTCAGGATAACGGCGCTTTTCAAATCACACGGGGCTACCGCGTAGGTGGCGTTTGGGCTAGCTGGGCGGCGAAATCTGGATAGTCTTGTTTCATAGAGGCGGCGAAATCGGCTTTCATTTTGGCGCGGGTGGATGCGGGCCAGAGGTCGAGGTCGGCGATGGCGGCGTCGTACTGGTGGCAGAAGACGTGTTGGGCGGCGCGGGCTAGTACGGCGCTAGCGATTTCCTCGGTATCGGCGGGTTTGTCTGGCTGTGGAATGGATTGCATGAGCGAGAGATTTTCTGGCGAGAGTATGCCGGTCCAGTGGCGGAAGTCGCTGTTCTTATCGCTGAAGATGCGCGCGCAGAATTCTGGCGTGGCGTCCGCGAGTTTGCCTTCGCGCACGCGGTAGACGCGTTCGGCGAAAGGGCGGCTGGCCATGGAAAAATCGCCGCCGGGACCCTGGGTGCGGACCCAGATGATCATTTTGCCTTGCGGGTCCTTTTCGAACTGGACGAGGCCGTCTTGCGGGATGTCGAAGAGTTTGTGCGGTTTCGGGTAGAGCGAGATTACGTTGTATTCCCAGCAGCAGTGATTTCCGCCGCCAGCGTCGGTCATGAAGACGACTTCGGGATGGCCGTCGTCGTCGAAATCCTGGCCGCTGAGGTGTTCGTCGAAGGTGACGTTGAAGCCGCTGGTGCGGTAGACGACTTTTCCTTCGGGGTTGTAGATGGCGGCGGTGCAGACGAATTCGGTGGGTTCGGCGCTGTGCACGGGGCCCAGGGAGATTTGGTAGCCGTCCCCGAGTTTGCGTTTGAAGGATTGCGTGGAGAGCGGGTGGGCGCGGCAGGCGATTTCGGGTTCAGCATGCGACGGGATCGTTTGGGCGCTTTGGGCGGAGGTGGCGCTGGTGGGGACAAGGATTGCGGCGAGGATGATGAGCGGTGCGAGTTGGAGCGAGCGCATGTGAGTAGGATGAGGCCGGACGGTTGCGGTTGCGCGCGCGAGTGACGTGAAAGTGATGGATGGAGAAAAAGCGGTGCGGGTCCCGCTTTGCGGGACCCGCACCTACGAAAACAACGACCACGCTCGCCGCGCGCGGCTAACGTGCGGCTGAAATGCCCAACACGCAGACGATGCGGCTTGCTGCGGCTTGCACAGACAAGATTGTCTATGCTACCAGTGGCTACGTTCCTTCGGACCAGCTGGCTAGGTAGTGTTCTTGGTCGGCTGTTAGTTTGTCTACCAGGACACCCATGGAGTCTAGTTTTAGCTTGGCGATCTGGCGGTCGATGGGTTCGGGGACTGAATAAACTTGCGGCTTCAGGTCCTTGGCGTTTTTCACCATGTATTCCGAGGCCAGGGCCTGGTTGGCGAAGCTCATGTCCATCACGACGGCGGGGTGGCCTTCGGCGGCGGCTAGATTGATGAGGCGGCCTTCGCCTAGGAGATAGATCTTGCGGCCGTCCTTCATGGCGTATTCGTCCACGAAAGGGCGCGCGGGCTTTTTGGAGCTGGACATTTTTTCCAGCGCGGCGATGTCGATTTCGACGTTGAAGTGGCCGGAATTACAGATCACCGCGCCATCGTTCATTTTTTCGAAGTGTTCCTGGGCGATTACGGACTTGTTGCCCGTGACGGTGACGAAAATTTCGCCGATCTTGGCGGCGTCGGCCATGGGCATTACGCGGAAGCCGTCCATGATGGCTTCGAGCGCGCGCGTGGGATTGATTTCGGTGACGATTACATCGGCGCCGTGACCTTTAGCGCGCATGGCGACGCCTCGTCCACACCAGCCGTAGCCGGCGACGACTACGCGCATGCCGGCTAGCAGCATGTTGGTGGCGCGAATGATGCCGTCGAGTGTGGATTGGCCTGTGCCGTAGCGATTGTCGAAGAGATGCTTGGTGAGCGCGTCGTTCACAGCGATGACGGGATACTTCAGGGTGCCGTCTTTCGCCATGGCGCGCAGACGGATTACGCCGGTGGTGGTTTCTTCTGTGCCGCCGATCACGTTTTTGACTAGGTCGGGATGCTTGGTGAGGAGTTGGGTGACCAGGTCGGCGCCGTCGTCCATGGTGATCTGTGGCTTGTGGTCGATTGCGGCGGCGATGTGCGCGTAGTAGGTGGCGTTGTCTTCACCTTTGATGGCATACGTGGGGATGCCGTAGTCCTTCACTAGGGATGCGGCGACTTCGTCTTGTGTGGAGAGTGGATTCGAGCCGCAGAGGACCACGTCGGCGCCGCCGTCACGCAGAGTGATTGCGAGGTTTGCGGTTTCACTGGTGACGTGAAGGCAGGCGGACATGCGAATGCCTTTTAGGGGTTGGTCCTTTATGAACTGCTTGCGGATTAGTTGCAGGACGGGCATTTGTTGATTGGCCCATTCGATTTTGCGTTTACCTTTTTCCGCGAGGGTGATGTCTTTTACGTCGCCGGCTAGCTTGGTTGCTGTTTCCACTGGAGACTCCCTTTAAATTTTAGGTGCGTGATGTACGGCTAAATCCTTTTTTACCGCAGAGACGCAGAGGGCGCAGAAAAAACCAAAGTCAAAATCGCCCGCCGGAAGGCGGACGCTACAACTCCAAAGCCGACGCAGCCGGTGAGACAGCGCCGCCACGAGCGGCGGTTCTGAGACCCGCCCCTACGAATTCAACTGCAAAGAGCCGGCAAGACGCCGGTGCTACTTAACTGCGAGAGACTGCAACGGCGCCGCGGGAGCTGGCTTCTTTGCGGATGGCTTCGGCTTTGTCGGTGCGCTCCCAGGTGAAGCCGGGGCCGGTACGGCCGAAGTGGCCGTAGGACGCTGTGGGCCGGTAAATCGGGCGGCGCAGGTCGAGCGTCTCGATGATGCCTTTGGGCGTTAATTTGAAGAAAGCGCGGATCAGTTCGGTGATCTGCGAATTCGGGATGGTGCCGGTGCCGAATGTATCGGCCATCACGGAAACGGGCTCGGCGACGCCGATGGCGTAGGCTAGTTGGACTTCCACTTTGGTGGCCAGGCCGGCGGCGACGAGATTTTTCGCGACGTAGCGGGCCATGTAGCAGGCGGAGCGGTCAACTTTGGTCGCGTCCTTGCCGGATAGAGCGCCGCCACCGTGGCGGCTGTAGCCACCGTAAGTATCGACAATGATCTTGCGACCCGTGAGGCCGGCGTCGCCCATGGGACCGCCGGTGACGAAGCGGCCGGTGGGATTGATGTGGTACTTCGTATTTTTGTCCACCATGGCCGCGGGGAGCACCGGATCGATTACGTGCTTGCGCACGGCGTGTTGGAGATCTTTGAGTGAAACCTTGTCGCTGTGCTGCGTGGAGATGACTACAGTGTCTACCCGGGCCGGGCGGCCATCAATATATTCAATGGTGACCTGGGATTTTCCATCGGGGCGGAGGAAATCGACGACGTTCTGCTTACGGACCTCGGCGAGTTTGTGCGTGAGGCTGTGCGCGAGTTGGATGGGCATGGGCATCAGCTCAGGCGTTTCGTCGCAGGCGTAGCCGAACATCAGGCCCTGGTCGCCGGCGCCGCCGGTGTCTACGCCCATGGCGATGTCTGGAGATTGTTTATGGATGGTGCAGATGACGCCGCAGGTTTCGGCGTCGAAACCGTACTTCGCGCGGGTGTAGCCGACGTCGCGGATGACTTCGCGGGCGAGGTCGGAGAAATCAACGTAGGTCGTGGTGGTGATTTCTCCGGCGACGACTACCAGGCCAGTGGTGACTAGGGTTTCGCAGGCTACGCGGCCCATGGGATCGTCGGTGACGACGGCGTCGAGGACGGCGTCTGAAATCTGGTCGGCGATTTTATCGGGATGACCCTCGGTTACCGATTCCGAGGTGAAGAGAAACTTTTCGTCGTGGTGAGCCAAAACAGTATCCTCCAGCGGAATTGTTGCAATTCGGGGGCCCCTAGTGCGTGAGCGACAGTTTGCCCAAAAAAGCAGGCTAGCATGGGGGTTTGGGGGTGTCAAACTTTTGCATCGAAAGGCCTTAAATCGAAGGTGAATGGTCGCGAAAGCAGGGGGAATTGTGCGTTGGTGGATGGAGTATGGCTGGCGATGGGGAAATTGATTGCCAACTTAGGGAAAGGGCGGGGCTGATTGGCGCTTGACGAATTGCCGGCGGCGATCAGATGTCGTTGCTTCAGGGGCTGAAGCCCCGCCCTTCCTGATGCGGTGCGTGAACGGGGGCTACGCCGTGTCCCGGCGGTAGAGCAAGTAGGCGCGGATAAACGGGTCCAGGTCGCCGTCGAGGACTTTCTGGATGTCGCCTCGTTCGACTTTGGTGCGGTGGTCCTTGATTAGTTGATACGGCTGCATGGTGTAGGAGCGGATCTGGCTGCCGAAACTGATTTCGGGTTTGGAGGCGTCGAGTTTGTTGAGCGCGTCGCGGCGTTTTTCTAGTTCGAGTTCGTAGAGTTGCGAGCGCAGAACTTTCATCGCGATTTCGCGGTTCTTGTGCTGGCTGCGCTCGTTCTGGCACTGGACGACGATGCCGGACGGGAGGTGCGTGATGCGGACGGCGGATTCGACTTTGTTGACGTTCTGGCCGCCGTGGCCGCCGGCGCGGAAGGTGTCAATACGCAGGTCGTCGGGCTTGACGTTGATCTCGATGCGATCGTCGATTTCAGGGATTACGAACGCGGAGGCGAACGAGGTGTGGCGGCGCGCGGCTTGGTCGAAGGGCGAGATGCGCACCAGGCGATGGACACCGCTTTCGCCGGCGAGCATGCCGTAGGCGTTTTCGCCTTCGATCTGGACCGTGGCGGATTTGATGCCGGCTTCTTCGCCGGGAGTGGAATCGAGGATCGTGGCGCGAAAACCTTTTTGCTCAGCCCAGCGCAGATACATGCGGAGGAGCATTTCGGCCCAGTCTTGGGATTCGGTGCCGCCAGCGCCGGGTTTTACGGTGACGATGGCGTTGAGGCTGTCGTTTTCACCGGCTAAGAGCGTTTTTGTTTCCAGGTCGGAGACGTAGGCGTCGGCTGAGGCGATTTCTTTGGCGACGTCTTCGAGGAGCCCCGCGCGTTGGGCGTCGTCCTCTTCTTCCTGGGCTAGGCCTAGATAGGTTTCGATGTCGCTCCTTTTTGAGTCGAGAGCTACTTCGGCGTTTACGCGGTCTTCTACGGCTTTGCGTTGTTGCAGGGTGGCTTGCGCTTTTTCCTGGTCCTGCCAGAAATTGGGGTCGCTGGTTTTTGCTTCGAAATCGGCTAGTTGTTTGCGGGCGGATTCTGCGTCAAAGAAAGCTCCGCACGAGCTGGATGCGTTTGTTCAGCTCGGCGAAGCGTTGTTGGAGGTCTTCGATGTGTTCGGCCATGGGGTGTCTCTATGTTAATTGATTTTTCATGCGGTGTCATTGGGAGCCGGAGCTAGACGCGCCGCGGAGCGCTGACATTGTAGGTCCGGGTCTGAGACCCGCAGCTACGGATTCAACAGCGCGCGGCGTTATGTGGAATGGCGATTCACGAAGGCCATGGCTAGCAGAAGGATGGTCAAGGCTACGCAGAGCCAGCTGAACCAGTCGCCGAATCGCGCGTACGGGGTTAGGTCGCTGCGGAAATCGTAGGGGGCGTCCAGTTGGCTGCGGACGTCGAGGGCTAGTTGAGCGGCGGTGCGGCCGTAGGGATCGATGGATTCGGTGTAGCCGTTGTTGGTGTCGCGCAGGAGCCAGCGGCGATTCTCTACTGCGCGGACGCGGGCCATCGCCATGTGCTGTTCGGGTGCGGAGGAGCGGCCGAACCAACCGTCGTTGGAAATGGTGACTAGCAATTGCGCGCCGTTGGCGGTGAAGTGACGGACTTCGCTCGGGAAAATTGCTTCGTAACAGATGAAGGTGCCGAATTTTCCTTGCGGCAGCTGTGCGACGCCGTACGTGGAGCCGGGAGTGAAATCGGAAATGTCGGCGGTGAGTTTTTTTGCGAACGTTAGCCAGCCGCGCAGGGGGACGTATTCGCCGAACGGGAGCAGGTGAATTTTGTCGTAGCTGAAGATGCGCTGACCTTGGGGATTCAGCAGGTCTGCGCTGTTCGATGCGAGCCACCTCCCTTCCGCGTCTCGTTTCCAATCCACCACGCCTACCAGAAAATAATTTCCGGATTCTTGCGCGATGCGTTGGGCGCGCTCGGCGAAGGGCGGCTCCGTGAATGAAAAGGGGGCGGGGACTTCGGGCCAGATGATAATGCCGGGGATCTGATGCGCGGCATCGACGCTGATGTGTTCGAGCTGGTCGAGTTCGCCAGCGTGGACTTGCAGCCAATCGGGCGGATAACTTTCGGACTGGGGGAAATTGGTTTGCACCAGGTGCGCTACGGAATGGGGAGTCACCGTGGGAATCAGGTGCGGGCCGATTAGCGCGACGAGCACCAAGACGATCGTCACGGTTGCGACTGTGGTCCACGCGCGCCGTGTCTTCACAAGCACGGCATAGGCTGCGACCGATCCGAACGCGGTGATCAAGAAACACAGGCCGTAGATTCCGGTGACGGAGGTGATTTGCAGCAGGGCCATGCTGCGGGCGGCGGGATAGCCCGATAAATCCCAGGACGAGCCGATGATGGGGATGTTGGTGCGGAAGTACTCCAGGCTGGTCCAGAGGAAGGGCGCCAGTGCGCAAGCCAGCAGCTTGCTTTTGCGCGAGGCTAGCGCGACGCCGGTGGAAAATGTGGCGCAGATCAGGCCGCCGATGAAACCGATCAAGCCGACGAACGCGGCGGAGATCAGTGGGTCAATGTTGCCGTACTGGCGCATGACCGTATCCACCCAGGGAAGGCACACCGGGTAGAACACCTGGCCGTGGAGAAAACCGTAGAGCGGGGCTTGTTTCAGCGGCGCTCCGGCCGATGCCAGCACCAGCATGCCCATGGCAATCCACGCCAGCAGATACAAATTGTAATTGGGAAACGAAAGACCGAGGGCGACGCCGCTGCCGATGGCGAGCAAAACTCGCGTGTAACGAGGCAAATTCATCTAGTGTTTGATTATAGGCTTGAAACCTAATTGTTCGAGGGCGCGCTTGGCGTTTTCTGCTGAGGGCATGTCGGGGTAGGGGCCTACTTGCACGTGATAGAAATTATCGGCCGGCGACGTGGCTACGAAGGATGGGAGTTTTTTCTGTTGGATGGCGTCGGCCATTTCGAGTGCGTCGCGCTGCAGTTTTACGGCTGCCACTTGCAGGACAATGGAATTTTTGGCCATGGCCGGCGGTTGGAAGCTCGCGGGCTGTTTCGGCGTGGCTGCGACGGTCTTGGTGGCTGCTGGAGGTGGCGCGTTGGTTGGCTTGTTGGCTACCGCCGGAACCGAGGCGGGAGCTTTTGTAGCCGGCGCGGAAGACGCGGCAGGCGGAGGTTCCAGATGATCGCTCGCGGATTTTTTATTGTCGTAGAAATCCCAGCCGCCATTATCGGGCGGCGCGGGAGTCGGCTTCGCAGCGGGCGCGGCTTTTGATTTCGGGGAAACTGATGCTGAGGGCACGTTGCTGTTAAAGCCGTCGGCCGCGTGCACGGCGCCGCCGTATTGCGTGCGGCCCATTACGTAACCTAGCGTGAAGAAAACTCCGCAGAGCAGGACCACGCCGAGAAAAAGTCCTACCAGGTGCCGGCTCTCGAGAACCCGGTCGCCGCCTCCACGTCTTGCGTTACTTGCCATTGCTTTTACTTTTTCTCCAACGACTTCATCCACTGCGAAATTACGTCCACGGGGAGCGGAAAGATCACCGTGGTATTTTTCTCCACGCCAATTTCCACCAGCGTCTGCAAATAGCGCAGCTGGATGGCCGTCGGTTCCTTTTGCAGCACTGCCGCAGCTTCGGACAATTTCGCCGAAGCTTGAAATTCACCTTCGGCGGCAATTATTTTGGCGCGACGTTCGCGCTCGGCTTCCGCCTGCCGCGCGATGGCGCGCTGCATATTCTCCGGAATATCTACTTGCTTGACCTCAACCTTCGTTACCTTGATACCCCAAGGCTCGGTATCCTGGTCAAGGATTTGTTGCAGCTTGGCGTTAACCTTTTCGCGCTCCGAGAGAATGGAGTCCAGCTCGAACTGGCCAATCAGGCTGCGCAGCGTGGTCTGGGCCAGCTGGGAAGTAGCATATAGATAATTCTGGACTTGGGACAGGGCGAGATTGGCGTCTACTACGCGGAAGTAACATACGGCGTTGACCTTCACGGAGACGTTGTCGCGGGTGATTACGTCTTGCGGGGGAACGTCGAGGGTTTCGATGCGCAGGCTGATGCGGGTGAGTTTGTCTATCGGGAAGAAGACCAGACGCAAACCCGCACCAAGCGGATCCGGCTGCATGCGGCCCAGGCGCAGCACCACGCCGCGTTCCCATTCCTTGATGACGAAGACGGAGTTCGAGAGCCAGATGAGGATGATGACGACCCCCACCCCGATGAGAATCATTGCGAAATCCATTTTGTCTCCTTCAATGCCTGATGCGTAAGACGCTTCGTCGGCGTCCTCGGTGCTGATTCGGCGCGAACAGAGATCCTTCGTCGCTGCGCTCCTCAGGATGACGGAGCGGGTTGCGATCGAGCCGACGCTGTAGGGGCGGGTCTTAGACCCGTCCCTACAGGTTCACGAACAAAGTCAAAGACGCCCGCCTAAAAGGCAAAAGCAGGCGGCCGCTACAAATTCAACAGCAACGTCAAATGCGACGTCAAATTCAACTGCGAAGTCTAGTGCGATTCGACGAGCTCGACTTCCAGCGTTAGGCCTTTTACTTTGCTTACGCGGACGCGGGCGCCGGCTGGGATGCTTTCGCCTGCGCGGACTGCGGCGCGCCATAATTCTCCGTGGACGAAGACGCTGCCCATTGATTCGCCCGAGCCTACTGGCTCGCGGACTTCGCCTACTTCGCCCACCAGCTCTTCGCGGCCGGTGGAAACTTTCCAGGTGCGCGAACGCAGTACCAAACGCATCAGGATGATTACAATCACTGCGAAAGGAATCACTACTGCCAGGGCGGTCCAGAGGCTTACGCCCGTGCCCGTCAGCGGCGACTTGATCAGGAAGAGCGCGCCGAGCACCATGGAAATCACTCCTCCCACACCGAGCACGCCGTGCGTGGGGAACTTCGCTTCGAGAACGAATAGCACGAACGCGCAGGCGATGAGTAGCAGGCCTGCGAGATTAATGGGCAGCATGTGCATGGCGTAGAGCGCGAGCAACAGCGCGATTGCGCCGAATACTCCGGGAGCGAATGCCCCGGGGTGGGTGAACTCTACGTAGAGGCCCAAGACGCCGATGATCAGGAGGATGAAAAATACGTCGGGCTGCACGATGCGGGAGAGAAATTTTTCGCGACCGGTCATATCGCGGGCGACGACCACGGGATGCGGCATGGCGAGCGTTAGCTTGGTGCCATCGAAGCGCGCGATGTTGCGGCCGTTGAGCTGAGCGAGCAGGTCTTCTTTCGAGGCGGTGACGATTTCTACCAGCTTGCCGTCGAGCGCTTCTTTGTCGCTGAAGGCTTTGGCGTCGGTGACAGCGGTTGAGGCCAGCTCGGGATTGCGATCGCGCTTGCTGGTGTAGCTGCGCAGGTAGGCGGTGGCATCGTTCACGATTTTCTTGCGCAGGGTGTCGTCGATCTGGACGGGCGAGCCGCCGATTTCGATTAGCGGGGAGGCGGCGCCGGTTTCGGTGCCGGGCGACATGGCGGCGACATCTGCCGAGAGCAGGATGAAGAAACCGGCGGAGGCGGCGCGCGAGCCTGTGGGGTAGACGTAGGTGACGACCGGGACGCGCGAGCGCAGGATGGATTGGATTATTTCGCGCATGGAACTGTCGAGGCCGCCGGGGGTGTTGATGGTGATCAGGATCAGGGTGGCTTGTTCGCTGTTGGCCTGTTCGATTTCGCGGACCAGGTAGTCGGCTAGGATTGGTTCGATTTCGCCGTCAATGTGGAGTTCGACTACGGTGGAATTCGCTGCCGATGTGGATGGGGCTGGTGGCGCGGTTTGCGTTCGAAGCGGCGCGGGGGCGATGAGCGATAGTGCGGCGAGTGCGGAGGAAAGCAGCAAGAAGCGACGAACTGCGCGGCGGTACATTTCGCGAGCCATTATAGCAACAGAAGCGAGTTGCGCTGCAAAGTTCCGCTGCTAGGCCTGCTTGTGACCACGCGACTTAGTGATGGGCCATCGCCCGCAGAGCCAGCCCCAGCATTAGGCTGACGACGAGCACGAGTTGTGTAATGCTTGCGGCTCTCGTCAGTTTCTTCCGACCTAATTCATCGCGCCTATTCCAGATGCGGAGCCCCCACACAGCTCCTAACGCCATGAAAATCAGGAACCGGCCAGCTATTCTATAATTCGTTTCAACATGACGAGTTGTGTACCAATTGAAGAGCGCAATCGCCAGGGCGGTTGAACCACCCCAACCGAGAACTCCCCATACAAAAACGAACCGCGCCTGTCTTGGGGGATTTGCGTGTTCCATTGGGCGGGAGACGACACCTCATCGATTCCAACGCGCAAGAACCAGATAGCCGATGCCGGATCGTTTTTGGCACGGGCTAAAGTCACGGCTGCCCGCTCGCTGCCCGAGCGGCCGCTACAAAAGGAAAACCGAAGCGGCGGCGGGAGACTAGCGCGAGCTGTGATTGTGGCGGGCGAAGAGGTGGCCGCCGCGGAGCCATCTTGCTAGCGGGCGCCAGATATATTCGACCAGGAATTTTTTGGCGTAAGGCCAGACTGCGCCGCCGAATAACGCGAGCATGACGTAGCGGACGATCGTGGCGGTGGATTGGCCGCTGGCGGTGACCGGCGTTCTGGCGATCCATGGGAGCAGATACCAGGCCAGTGATTTCAGGGAGCGGAGGACTGTGGTGAAATCTCCGTTCACGTGCCTTTCGTAGGCCCACAGGGTGAAGCTTCCCGCGACCCAGGTGACCAGAATCCCCAGGAATGCAAAAAGCAGGCCGGGTTCCTTCATCAGCCACGGACCGATTTTTTTACGCTTCCAGCAGAACAGGACGAACAGGCAGATCACGATGCCGCCGGTCCACAGGATCGCGCGACGCCAGAAGCTCCAGCGATCCTTGTAGAACGCAGCGCGCGCCACAGGCAGAAAATATTCCGGCGTCAAATAGGCGGGTGTGGGCGCGTCCACCAGATCGAGGCGAGCTAGCGCGCGTTCGTCTTTCGGGATGTAGTGGCGCACGCTGTCCATATTGCCGGCGAGAAAGTTGACCAGGCCTTGCGCGACATCGCTATTGGCGCGGTCGTCGCTGGCCACGAGAAACGCTTCGACGCCCACCGTCGCGATGCCCTGACCATTCGGATTGCCGGGGCCATATTCGTCCTTGCGGATCATGGTTTCCACATAGCTGGAATCGCGGCTTAGTTGCGTGACCATGCCGAGGCTCAAGGGTAGGAAGGTAATCTCCGAATTGAGATTGGTGGCATCGGCGGGAGGCGCGAACGCGGCTTGGATGGCGGTGGTGGGCACTGAGCCGGTGAAGATGACGGCGTCTAGATCCATACTTTGCAGGCTGACGAGCGCGTCTTGCACGGACTCCATGTGCTGGTCACGCTCGTCCGCGTGGATTAATTTTACGTCGCACATTCCCAGGCCGGCGGCGGCGAGGACGCGTTCGGCGGTCAGGTAGCCCCCTGCGCCTTCTTTTCCGGCCCAGATCTTGCGTCCGCGGAGGTCCGCGACACTGGAAATATAGGAGTGCGGGCGAACCAGGACGTGGACGGCTTCGGTGAACAGCGGGACGACCAAGAGCACGTGATGCGGATTCGACGGGGGTGGAAACTTGGGGGAGTCGACAAAACACGGCGACGAAGGAACTTTTCTGAAGGTGTGCAAAGGGTGCGCGAACCAGGCAGAGTGGGCGACGTCGCTCTGCACCAGGGCGAACGCGGCTTTACCAGCGCTAAGTTGCCGCACATTCTCGATGGAGCCGTCGCTCGGGCAAGCGATCAGCTGGTCTTGCGGGGCGCGGTCTCGGTTGAAAGCGTTGGCGATGGCTTGGCCGACCTCGTAGTAATTCAATCCGGGTTCGCCGGAGAGCAAGCGGTGGCCCGCATAGTCCGAGTTGGCGAGATCGCACGGGCCGCCAGCATTGGCGCGCGTGCCGAGGGGACAAGCCGCGATAGAAATGAATGCGAGCAGGACCAGGAATGGAAATTTGCTGCGGCGTGGCACTGGCGCCTCCGATGGACTCCTGGACGCGCGAGAGGTGAATTGGAGTCCGCGACGAAGTCCGGGTGGATTACTTGGCCGTACTGTAACCTCTTAGCATACGAAGGTCAAGGAAGGCGCAGCGAAAGCCCGAGGCAAAGACGAGAGAGATCCTTCGCTGCGCTCCCTTCGCCAAGGCTCTCAGGGCAGGCAGGATGACGACGCGTGAGAGTGAGTCTGTTCCGGATGGCGTGCGCGAATTAGTTGTGCGGCTCGTGGATATGCATGCTGACGATTTGGGCGCCGTCGAGGCGATAGATGTGCTGGACCATGCGTTCCATGATTACTTTGCCGTCGAGGTCGCGCACCACTTGATGGACGTGGGCGACAATTCTGCCATCGGGGAGCAGTTCGAAGCGCTGCGGCTTGACGATCGGGTCGACTATGTCCCACTGACGCGTCCAGTATTCACGCACGGCTTGGTGGCCGCGCACACGGCCGCCTTCCATGCCGTTCGGCCAATCCACGTCGGGATGCAGAAGCAGCATCATGAAGTCGAGATCGCGCTCGTTGAACGCGTCATAAACTGAGTGCAGCAGATCTTCGTGTGCGACAGCTGGAGCTTCGCCTGCCATAGTATGATTCCCCCGAAATGCATTGTATCAGTTCTGAATTTGTTTCTTGGTCGTGCCCGCGTAGGAAGGCGGTACGTTTAGAACTTCCTGCAGCGCGGGATCTTTGATGACTTTTGCGAATGCGGGATCGGTCTGCGCGGAAAGGAATTGAGTGTAGCCGTCGTCGCGCGCGAGCTTCAGGTAATGCGCGGCTCGCTCCGCGTCTCCAGCCTGCGCGTACGTTTTCGCGACGAAGAAATAAAACAGGCCGGGGTCGGTGGCCGTGCGCTGCAGCACAACCGTGCCGCCCAATCCGCGACGGTCGAAGATGGTGGGATCCAGCGCCAGAGCCTTCTGGAAGGAATCCATGGCGCGCGGATACTGCTTATCTTCGAAATAGGCATAGCCCAGGTTGCTATACACGGTGGGCAGATCGGAGTGCAGCTCAAGCGCTTTCGAGTAGAAGCTGATGGCCTTGCCGTAATGCTTCTTCTCGTACTCCACGGTGCCGCAATTATTCGCGGCACTGGCGAATTTTTTGTCCGCGTGCATCGCGCGCCTGTAGAACCGCTCGGAGCGGTCCAGGTCACCCAATTGCTGGTAGGCGACTCCCACCTTGTTCATCAGCGAAGCGTTCTTGGGTTCGCTGACTAGAATCGCCATGTAGGCGCCGACGGCCTGGCCATATTCTTTGCGCGCCATCAGGATGTCCGCACGCATTTCGGCGGCGTCGCGTGGGGACATGGAGGACAGAGGCTTCGCGCCGATGGAAGAGTCGGCAGCCCTGTCGGCCGTGGAACTGGAAGTGGTATCGCTAACTTTGGTTGGAGTTTCTTGTGCAAATGCGGGACAAGCTGCAACCAAAAATAGCGGGATAGCAAAGAGAGTCAATCGGCTCATAGCCCGACTCCTTTTTTCCGCGCCCCTGAACCTACGGCTGTGGTTTCTGGCTCTCCGCAGGCTTCTTGCTTGACCCAAAGATACCAAAAATCTTGTCCAGAAGCCCCTTTTTCTTTTCGGTGTCGCCGTTGGCTGGAGGGGGAGCCTGGGCGTCGCCGGGAGCGGCCGGTTTGGCGCCGGCCTGGGGCGGCTGACCGGGCGGATTGGCGGTAACGGAGGGAGGAGGCGGCGGATTGCTGCCTTTGCCGAAGAGATGGGAGAGCCAGTTGGAGGGCGAAGACGCCTGTTGGCCGCACACTTCGGTCGGCTCGCTGCCCGCGATGAAATATTCCTGCACGTATTGCGGGCAGCTGGAGTTGGCCAGTTCGCCGGTTTTCGGATCAATCATTTCGGCTATTACGCCGGGAGGCGGGTCAAAATCCGCGGTCATTTTGTATTGCGGCAGAGCCGTGGCGCGTTTCATGAACTCCGCCCAAACCGGGGCGGCGGATGCGCTGCCGGAAAGGCCCAGGTCGCGATTGTCGTCGAATCCGATCCACACGACGCAGAGGAGATTCGAAGTGAAGCCTGCGAACCAGCCGTCACGCGACGTGCCGGTCTTCCCTGCGGCTACCGGCGTGAACCCCATGGAGCGAACCGTGACGCCTGTACCGCGGTTGATAACCTCCTCCATGATGCTGGTGGTGAGGAACGCCACGCGCGGATCGAGTACGGCGCGCGTGCGGGGGCCGACGGTTTCTTCGATCGTGCCGTCGGCAGCGAGAACGCTGCGCAGGAAGAGCGGCTCGGCGCGAAAGCCATTGCTGGCGAAGGGCGTGTAGGCGGCGGCGACGTCAATCGGCGTCATTTCATAGGCGCCGAGCGCGACGGCGGGCGTTGGTTGAATATTGGTGCCGAGGCCCATCTGGCGCGTGAGGTTTACCACTCGCTGATAGCCGATTAGCTCGGCGACCTTTACTGTGGCAACGTTGAGCGAATGGATCAGCGCGTCGCGCACAGTAACCGTTCCGTAAAATTCTTCTCCGTAATTATCCGGCGTGTATTCCTTACCGTCGAATTCGAATGTGGTGGGCACGTCATCTACTGTCGTTACTGGCGTGACGATCGGCGTGAAGCCCTCGGCCGCGTTGTCAAAGGCCGCCGCATAGACGAACGGCTTGAACACCGAGCCTGGTTGGCGGCGCGCCAGCGCGTGATTGAGCTGGCTTTCACCGTAATTGCGTCCGCCGACGAGGGCGCGGATTTCTCCGGTGCGCGCGTCCATTGCGACGAGCGCAACCTGCGCGCGCGTGGCGGGCTCGCCCTTCTTGGCCCAGGCGGCGTAGCGCTTGGCGAGTAATTTGTCGACGCCCTGCACGCCGCTCTGAATGGCTTCGGCCGCGGCATGCTGCAGTTGCGGATCGAGCGTGGTGTAAATGCGATAGCTCTGCGTTTCCAGGTCGGATTCAGAGAACTTTTCGAGCAGGTGGTCTTTCACCATGTCCACGAAATAGGGCGCGGATCCGCTGTTGATGCCGCCGTTGACGAATTTCAGTTTCATTTTTTTGGCTTCGTCGGCTTGCTCTTGCGTGATGTAGCTATCTTCGACCATCTGCGGCAGCACGCGGTCGCGCGATTCTTCGGCGCGATCCAGATGGCGCTCGGCCGTGGCGTAGCGATTGGGGGCGCGGATGATTCCAGCTAAAAAGGCGCATTCGCCGAGAGTCAGCTCGCGGACATCCTTGCCGAAATAGGCTTCAGCGGCCTCGCCAAACCCGCGAATTGAAAAGCTGCCGCGGTTGCCAAGATAAACTTCGTTGGCGTACAGCTCGAAGATCTGCTGCTTGGAATAGCGCTGATTGATTTCGACGGCCATCAGGATTTCTTTTACCTTGCGGCGCCACTCGCGCTTGGTGGTGAAGAAGAAGCTGCGCGCCACTTGCATGTCAATCGTGCTCGCGCCCTGGGCTTTCTGCCCGCGGCGCAGGTCCGCGAGCGCCGCGCCGAAAACGCGCACGATATCCAGGCCGCCGTGCTCGAAGAAGCGCTTGTCCTCGGCCGCGAGGACCGCATCCACGAGATTTTTGGGAAGATCGTCAAAGCGCACCACGCGGCGTTTTTCGCGCGAGCTGTCGAAGAGGTTGGTGATCAGCTCCGGCTCGATTTCCGCGGAATCGCGAGGCGCGACGGCGGAAAGGTCCACGATGCGCGAAATCGAGCCGCCGGAAAAATCCACGCGTAGCGCGTTGCCACCGCGGAAATATGAAGCGGATGACGGGTGAATCTCCACCGAGGGACCCTTTGCCTTAAAGTAGCCGAGAGCGCCTTCCGCCTCGCCTTCCTGATATCCGGCGCGTAGGAGGTAGGTGGCCAAGTCGCTCGCGTGCATGGTTTCGCCGAGGTAAACGTGCCCGGGGGCGGAAAAAACTCGCGAAGTGTTCTGGAAGACCTGGCCCGTGAGGCGCTGATCAATCAGCTTGCCGAACTGAACGTAGTAGTAGGCAAATATGGAAGTGGCGGTGATGAAGGCAAGTAGAACGCCGCCCAAGACGGCCAAACCAACGCGCGAGGTCCAGAAGCCCGGGGCGATTCGAATCCGCAATCAGTTTCTCCATGAAATGCAGCAGACGAACTGCACTCAGAAATACTCTCTAATGATTAGACGCGCGCGCGCGCCTGACGGTTGGGCGGACCCGGCACTGGCACGATTCGTTCCGCACGACCTCGATCAGAATGGATTGTAAAGCTAAATCGGACGGCTGTCTGCGTAGAGATGGAATTGATGAGTGATCTGAGTAACGGCCAGATCGTAGGAGACGGAGTAGTCCAGCGAAATGGTGACGAGGTTTCCATCGAAAGTTACTTTGATGTCTTGTCTCTTCGCTGGAACACCAAGCTCCTGGGCTTTCTTAAAGACGTCGCCCTGGATGTCTTCCGGGGTCTTCTTGGGATAGGTGGAGGTTGCGAAGCGCGCTTCGGTGGTGATGGCGTCCTGCAGCTGGTAATTCGCGAACCACGATGGTACGACTTTAACGGCGCAGAAGACCATCGTCCCCAGAATGATGATGGTTATGGCGAAGCTCAGCTTCGCCCCGCCTCGTTGGCCGTCTTGAACTCGCTGCGCACGCAAAGTGAAGAATCCTCCCGAGAGCAATTTCGTCAGTGCTGATGCTAGCAGTATAGGCAAGCCCTTTACGGCTGGGTTAAAGCTCGTGTTCTGAATAAGTAACTGGGCCGGGGCGTACGAACGTACCGCTAGTACGCCCGCGCGAAAATGGCTTTTTCGGTGGAAGCGTCGCCGCAATGCACGCACTTGCCGGAGCCGCCGGGCTGCTCGAGCGGAATGCAGCGCATGGTAGCTTTGGTTTCTTCCTTGATCTTCGCTTCGCATTCGGCTTTGCCGCACCACCAAGAAAAGGCGAAGCCTTTTTCGACGGCTGTCTTGAATTCTTCGTAATCGGCGGTTTCATGGGTATTCGCTTTGCGAAACGCCAGCGCACGATCGAAGAGCGCTTTCTGGATTTCTTCTAGCAATTGCACGACGGCTGCGCCGATTCCCTGCTGCGCTACGAACGCCTTGCCTTCTTTTCCGGGACGATCGCGGCGGGCAAGCACTACCGAGCCTTTGGCGACGTCTTTGGGGCCGAGTTCCAGGCGCAGCGGCACGCCGCGCATTTCCCAATCGTTGAATTTGAAGCCGGGGCTGGAGCCTTCGCGCTCGTCGAGCTTCACGCGGATTCCGGCGTGCGCCAATTCCTTGCGCAGCGTGTGGGCGCATTCGAGGACGCTCGACTTCTCCTCGTCTGTCCTGAAAATCGGGACGATCACCAGCTGGATGGGCGCGAGGCGCGGCGGAAAAATCAGTCCCTGATCGTCGCCGTGCACCATGATGATTGCGCCGACGAAGCGGGTGGAGAGGCCCCACGAAGTGGTCCAGCAGTGCTGCAGCACGCCGCCTTTATCCAGGTAGCGAATTTCGAAGGCCTTCGCAAAATTCTGCCCGAGATTGTGCGAAGTGCCGGCTTGCAGTGCTTTACCGTCGCCCATCATCGCTTCGATCGAGAAGGTTTGATCGGCGCCCGCGAACCGCTCGGAATCGGACTTGCGTCCGGGAATTACCGGGACGGCGGCTTCCTTGACCGCGAAATCGGTGTAGATGTCCAGCATCTGGCGCGTTTCGAATTCCGCTTCGGGCAGCGTGGCGTGCGCGGTGTGGCCTTCCTGCCAGAAGAATTCCAGCGTGCGCAAGAATAGCTTCGTACGCAGTTCCCAGCGGACCACGCTGTTCCATTGATTGATCAGCAGCGGCAGGTCGCGGTAGGACTGAATCCACTTCGCATATGAATGGCCGATGATAGTTTCCGAAGTGGGACGAATCACGAGCGGCTCTTCCAGCTCTTCGCCGCCGCCGTGCGTAACCACCGCCAGTTCGGGTGAAAATCCTGCGACGTGCGATTTTTCTTTTTCGATAAAGCTGCGCGGAATCAGCAGCGGGAACGCGGCGTTCACGTGGCCGGTGGCTTTGAAGCGGCTATCGAGCGCCGCAGTGATGTTCTCCCACAACGCCCAGCCATAGGGCCGGACGATCATGCACCCGCGCACCGGGGCGTAGTCAGCCAGTTCGGCTCGCAATACGAGCTGGTTATACCATTCCGAAAAATCTTCCGCGCGACTTGGCAGTTTCTGGTCGGACATGCCTGGGTGGGCTCTTTTCTGCGCCGATTTGTATCGGGCACGCGCACAGTGGCGCGGGCGTCGGCGCGGTAAGCAATCAAGGTTAGGGGAGAGTGTGCGCGAAGTCAATTCTGTGACGAAGTCAAAGGCAGCACTGATGAACGCAGATCAACACTGCTACCGTCCAATGTGATCACCGTAAAAAAGAATGCGACGTTGGCGCGGGTGCGCGAATCTAAGGGTCGAAGCGCACGACAGATGGTAACGATGAACACTGATAACGGTAATGACAGAGCTTTTGCGGAAGCGCGGGGGCTTGCACTGCGCTCGGAAATCGGGTTGCCGGCACGCTAATTCGCTTGCTGGAGGTGGGCTTTTCCGCGTGTGCAAAATGCGAAATCAGTGTACGCTATTTCGCACTGGTTCCCCCGGACTGGTTATCCAAATTCGAAGGAGATTTTTTGAGATGAAGATGCGCCTTGCCCCTTCAGTATCGCTGTTCTGTTTGTGTGTGACGCTGTTCTCCGTTCCGGTAAGTGCGCAAGGCGGTGCGGGAGCAGGCACGTCCTCGACGTCCTCTGGCCAGCAGCAGACGACGCCCCCGGCCCAGCAGCAACCCAGCCAGCCCAAGCTAATGTCTCCGAACGTGGCGAATGTGCAGCCGGGCGAGGTGTACCACCGCCCAACGGAAAAGGAAAAACTGCGCTCCTGGGCTTTCGTTTCGTTCGGGCCTTATGCCTTCGTCGGCTCGGCTGCCGCGGCTGGAGTGCAACAAGCAGACAACGCGGCGCCAGAGTGGGGCCAGGGCGCGGATGCCTACGGCGTGCGCGTGGCCAACAATTTTGGCATCAACCTGGTGACGCAGACGACTCGCTACGGTTTGGCTGCAGTTTTCCACGAAGACACGCTTTTCTACCGCTGCGAGTGCGACGGGTTTGTCCCCCGTTTAAAGCATGCGTTGATTTCGACGATTACTGCGCGCCGAGGCGACGATGGACATCGCGTCTTTTCGTTTGCGTCGCTGGTCGCGCCGTATGCTGGAGGCGAAACCGCGGCGCTGGGTTGGTACCCGAGCCGTTACGACGCGATGGACGGCTTCCGCATCGGCAATTACAACCTGGCCGTGCAGGCGGGGCTGAACGTGGCGCTGGAATTTATTTATGGCGGGCCGCACACGTTTTTGGGCAAGCATCACGTGCCGGTGCTTTCGAACGCAACGGGTTCGCAGCAGCAGTAATCTTTTGATGGAAGCGGTCGCGAAGGTTGCAAGCCCGCCGGTGTCTTCCCTTCGGCGGGCTTTTTTGCTTTAAATTGCCATGGGCGCGGATGCTGCCGGATCTTTAGCGACGATCCGGATGATTGTGACGCCAGGCCCAGTATTCGCGCTGCTCCGGAGGCGGCAACTTGCGAAACTCCCGATACGGCCGATGCGTTTCGACCACCCACTGGCGGTAATAAACGACTTCGTTGTCGTTCCAGACGTGATAATCGTTGTAGTACGGATCGTAGACGCGGACCGTGGCGTGCGAGGCGCAACCGGTCAGCACGACCGGTGAAAGCGCGGCCACACCCAGCAAGAACGCTCCCAACCAACGCGTATTGAATCGCATTTTTATTATGCCTCCCTGAGCTGGTGCGCTAGCGCGCTCGTTCGATTGCAAAGCGCGCAGCGCTCCGATAAACTCTTCTCGAATTTGTAAACACGCTGGCGCAGGCAAAGTTGCTGGCAAGTATCGCGCTGTTGCGAATCCCGGCCGGGTGCCCTGACATGAAACATGAATCTGCAGAATTACTACGCATGAGCCGCTCGCTGGACGAAGTCGATCCGGAGGTCGCTGAAGCGCTGCGCGATGAAGTGCGGCGGCAAGCCACCGGGCTGGAATTGATCGCGTCTGAAAATTTCGTTTCCGAAGCGGTGCTGGAAGCGATGGGCTCGGTCTTCACGAATAAGTACGCGGAAGGCTATCCCGGCAAGCGCTACTATGGTGGCTGCGAGAATGTGGACCGCGTGGAGCGCCTGGCGATCGAACGCGCGAAGCAGCTTTTCGGCGCCGAGCATGCCAACGTGCAGTCGCACTCCGGAACGCAAGCTAACATTTCTGTTTACATGACGGTGCTGGAGCCGGGCGCCACCGTGTTGGGCATGAACCTGGCGCACGGCGGCCACCTGACGCACGGCCACCCGCTGAATTTTTCGGGCAAGACTTACAAATTTGTCGCCTACGGCGTCACGAAGGATAGCGAGACGATCGATTACGGCGAAATCAGGGAGCTGGCGCGCGAGCATCGGCCGAAAATGATTGTGGCCGGAGCGAGCGCTTACGCCCGCATCATTGATTTTCCGCGCATCGCGGAAATCGCTCAGTCGGTGGGAGCGCTATTTTTCGTGGACATGGCGCATATCGCCGGCTTGGTGGCCGCCGGCGTGCATCCTAGCCCAGTGCCCTATGCTGATTTTGTTTCCACCACGACGCACAAGACTTTGCGCGGGCCGCGCGGTGGCCTGGTGCTGTGTCGTGAGAAATACGCGAAGGATCTGGACCGCATTACGTTTCCGGGATTGCAGGGTGGGCCGCTGGAACACATCATCGCGGCGAAGGCCGTGTGTTTGAAGGAAGCTGCCGCGCCGGATTTTCGCGCGTATCAGCAGCAGGTGGTGGCTAACGCGCAGGCGCTCGCTGCGAGATTGAGTGCGCGCGGATTTCGCATCGTGACCGGCGGCACGGACAATCATTTGATGCTGGTGGACATGCACTCGCGCGGGATTACCGGACGCGACGCGGAATTGGCGTTGGAACGCGCCGGCATGACGGTGAACAAGAACGCGATTCCTTTTGATCCGCTGCCGCCGATGAAGGCCGGCGGAATTCGCATCGGCACGCCCGCGGTAACTACTCGCGGAATGCGCGAGCCTGAGATGGAAAAGATCGCGACGTGGATCGCGGAAGTGTTGACGCATCTGAGCGACGCGGCTATCGAACAGCGCGTGCGCTCGGAAGTTGCGTCTTTGGCCGCGCGCTTTCCGCTCTATGCACGGCGCCTCGAAGCTGCCGACGCTGTCGGCGCGCTGCACTCTAAAGTTGCCGGCTAAGCTCGCGCGCGGCGCTCTGAGCTCGTCAGGTTAAAGCTGCGCGCTTCCACCTAGATCGCCGGGCGACACCTCACTTATGAACTGAGCAGGCTCTACGCCGTGGGAACAAGAATTTCGGTGATCAGTTTCTCCTCAGGCGTGTTCCTGGGATCAGTGACGTAATTTTCAATGCCGAAGTCGTCGCGTAGCGGGATCTTTGTCTCGGCGACGATCTGAAAAACACGGCCGCAGGCTTCGGGCAGGTTCGAGTAAGGTCCGGTCAGCACAAAACGGCTGTACTTGCCGCCCTTGAATTTTTCGTAGGCCAGACTCTCGGGTAAATCCTTCGGGGCTGCGGTCAGCGCGACGCCGGCGCGATAGACCTGCGGCGCGACTTTGTAGAGGCTCATGTATCCGGTGATTTTGTTTTGCTCCAGGACCTTGGCAATTAACTGATGCATCCGCTGCCAGGCTTGCGGGGCGGTACTTTGGAACGGTCCAACTTTCTCGATGAAAACGTAGTGTGTTTCAGGCCAGTTCATCACTTCCGGTACTTCCGTGAGTTGCAAACCGCGGCCTGTTGCACTGGACATGATGTTTTCTCCTTGTGACTTGGGTTGAACGAAAAGCAATTCTATGTAGCGGCGCAGGTGATCGATACAGTCGGCGGCGACGGCTGGGCCGCCTTTTGCTTTCGCCAGGATGAATGCGCCTTGAATCACCGCTTGGGTGTAAAGCGCGAGACTGCGCGCGCTCCAATCCCCTTTAACTTTGTACTTGCTCATGCATTCGGCGATGTCTGCTTCGAGCGTTGTGGCGTGATCGCTGATGCTTTTGTCGCATGCTGCGCGAATGGCTGGATGCGTCTGGTAGACTTCCTGAACCATGGTGCCGACCAGGCAGGTGAACTCGGGCAATTCGCCTTGCAGGATCGCTTTGCGGAAGTCCACGTACGCCAAAAGGCGGTTCAGGGGGTCGGGCAGCGCTTGATAGGGCGCCGCTTCGAACACGGCACTGGTCCTAGTTCCCCAATACTCCGCTACCGCGAGCGCCAGGGCTTCTTTGGTGTCGAAATGATGGAAGAAGCTGCCTTTGGTGAGTTGAGCCGCCTCGCAGATGTCTTCAACGCGGGTGGCGGTGTAGCCCTTGTAGCGGATGACGTGGAGAGCCGCGTCGAGGAACTTGGTCTTGGATGGGTGTCCATTGTTATTCATAGGATTGCTAATTTTGAGCTCACACGATACCAACTAGTCGGTATGTCGTCAAGCGTCCGCTTCAGCTCTAGCTAGGCTCGCAGAGACAGGCTGGCTGTCATGGCGTCGCTCGCGCCGGGCCCGCGTTCCGGGCGCAAAGTTCCAAATCAATACATGGGTGCCGTCGCGGGACAACTGTGCGATTGCTCCGTCGCCAGCAACCCTGTTTCGCGCCCTAACTCGTTCCAGTGCCACGCTTCGGCACTCACCCCAACACCGCTTTTGGAAGCGAATTTGCGAGTGCATCCTAGTGGAGGAAACGCCCATCATGAGCACCAGCCCGGCCGTGGAGGCAGTCGCCTGGCCACATACTCTGGAAGCCGCCAGAGATGAGGCGCGCCTGATTCAGGATTCCCTGCTGCCACGCGGCACTTTGCGGGGAGATGCATTCGAGATCGCGTTCCGTTTCGCGCCGCTGGGTGAAGTGGGCGGCGACTTCGCTGATTTTTTTTTAACCTGCCCAACGGATTGGTGGGAATGTACATGGGCGACGTCGTCGGCAAGGGGTTGACCGCTGCGATGTACGCTTCGCCGGTGATGGGCACGATCCGCGGAATCAACAAGACCGGGGAAGACACCGCCGCGGTGCTGGGCCTGCTGAACAAACGGCTGCGTGCGCGCCCGGTGCCCGGGCGTTATAGCTCCATGATTTACGCGCTGTTCAATCTGGCCTCGGGCGTGCTGACTTTTTCGAATGCGGGTATTCCGTTTCCACTGCTGGTCTCGACCGATGGCTGCCGCTCGTTGGGTGAAGGTGGCTTTCCTTCGGGCATGTTTTCCGACGCTGCCTACAAGATCCACAGCGTGCAACCGGCGCCAGGCGACGCCGTGCTGTTTGCCACCGACGGCCTGCACGAAATGCGCAACGAAGGGAACGAGGACCTGAGCTGGGGCAGGCTGGAAGAAATTTGGAAGCAATGCGGCTGCAAATCCGCGGACGACTGTCTGGACTTTCTGTTCGACGAGGTGCGCGCATTTTCCGGCAGCGCATGTAGTCACGATGACATCACGGCCATCGTGCTGAAAGTGCCCGCGTAGCGACGGTCCGCAAACCGCCGGCACCGATCACCGCGGCAAAATGGCGCACGGAAGTGCGCCGCTACAAAACCGTTTGGCTCTCAAACTGTAGATATGCGCAGCTCCGACACTTCGCCATCGCGGATCGAGAATGCGCGCACTGGATTTTCCACATCTGGCTGCGGCGAAATGATGAAATACGCGGCGCCTGGATAGTAGGCGCGCGCGATATCAGTGCGCGAGGGCTGGTTCGCACCGTGCGGATGGGAATGATAAATTCCCAGCAACTGCAATCCGGTGCTGCGAATCTCTCGCATCAGCTGAAATAGTTCCGCCGGCGCAATCTCGTATTGCGTCGCGGGATCGCCGGCGATGTTGTGCGCGTGCAAGACGAGGGTAATCACGCCGTCGCGACCCGCCAGCAGCCCGCAACGTTCATGCTCAGGCGCACCCTGCGCATGCGCCTGAAGCGCAAAAAGCACGGCGTCCTGAACCCGAATCCCACTTGGCACGAGGACCAGTCTATATCGCGGCAACTCAAAACGGAAAAGGTCCTGGCATGCGAAAGCAGCTACTTCGACTGGGGGAGGCAATTCAAAGAAAACTCGATCACTCCATGCACCTCGCGGAGTGAAGTCTCGGGCAACTTCCAGCTGCTGGAGGCATTCTTCACTGCTGACGGAAGGAGCAGCGGACCGCCGCCAAATGAAAGATTCGTCACGCTTCCCGTCGAATCAACGAGCATGGTGAAGGAAGCCGAGCCCTCGACATGTGGGCTAACTTCGCAATGGGAGGATACTTTGGCGCAACTAAGGCGTTTGGCTCGACGGGTGTGCTGCTGACGAGCCGGATCGCGGGAGTTGGCGGATGAACCTGCGCGGAATGATACAGGTCCGACGGTTTGTCGGGCGCTCCGCGGAACAACCCATCGTATTTGCCAGAACGCAGGCTTTCCAGCATCGTCGGATCCGCGTCCTGCGGCAAAAGCTGATCGCCCTCGCCCACAGGAAACATCGGTCTGGCCATCACGCCGGGACCAACCGCTGCGTCCGAACGCCGCCACAGCTGCATCGTCCATGGGGTGTGTTTGGGAGGGTTCGCCGAGTGATCGAACATATCTTTATCGAGAATGTCTGAACGGATCACTCGGGTTTGACTTCCGCACTCAACCTCTATCGCGACGTCTGCGCCGCTGAATACCAGACAGTTCTTGCACCGCCTCAGTTCGCGGTGCACCTCCTTCTCGGGAATCGCGCATGGGTTTGTGGGCCCCAATTAGTGAAGCAAGCGATTCGTTTATGGCTGCGGATGCCACTTCCAGCTTCGCTTGCCGTGTGCATGAGTCAAGGGGCGGTGTGAGCGTAATCCTTTCGATGGAAGTACCGTTCACGGTGGGATGGACTACGAATAATTCGTAATCGTCCGAAGGCGGGCCAAAATCGCAGAACGTTCGGTGTCCGATTTCAAATTGATCGGGCGGGGGCGAGGCTGCGCTAGGCGTCTGACCAAATGCTGCGCTGCCCGAAATAAGCAGAGCGCAGAAAATTACGCCGTGTCGCATAAACGCATACGACTACCGTCTTTATTGATGCTGCGGGGCTGCCGCAGCGTATCGCGCCGCAAAACCGATGCCGTAGGGGCGGTTCGCGAACCGTCCCTACGGTTTGGAGATTGCTACGCTTTTTGTGCTTGGCGGCGCAGAAACGTTGGAACGTCCAGGTCGTCGGCTGGGACTTCGCTTCTTACGTCGGCGACGTTACGGGCGACCTGCTGCACCACGTTCGTTTGTTGTGGCGCGATGTTGCCGGCGGCGGGTTGCTCGCGCGAAGCTTTCCATGTCTTCGGCAGATAGGACGGTTTCTGTTGCGATTTGCGGCCGGCTACATCGCGGAAGCCCGCGGCGATCACGGTGATTTTCACGGACTCCTTCATCGCGTCGTCCATCACGGCGCCGAAAATAATGTTGGCATTTTCGTGCGCGGCTTTCTGGATGATGGAAGAAGCTTCGTGCACTTCCTGCAAGCTGAGGCTGGAGGAGCCGGTGATATTGATCAAAATTCCCTGCGCGCCCTGAATGCAATTGTCTTCGAGCAGCGGGCTATTGATGGCGCGATTCGCGGCGTCAATGGCGCGATTCGAGCCGGAAGCGACGGCGGTGCCCATCACCGCATAACCCTGGCCGGACATAATCGTTTTCACGTCGGCAAAATCGCGATTGATGATGCCCGGAATGGTGATGATGTCCGAGATGCCCTGCACGGCCTGGCGCAAAATATCGTCGGCGATGCGGAACGCTTCGAAGAAGCTGGTACCGTGCTCGACGCAATCCATCAGCCGTTCGTTGGGGATGACGATGACCGTGTCCACGCAGCCGATCAGCTCGGCGAGTGCCTGTTCGGCCTGCTCCATGCGGCGCTTGCCTTCGAACGCGAACGGTTTGGTGGCGACGGCGACGGTGAGCGCGCCGAGTTCGCTGGCGAGATTGGCGACGACGGGTGCGGCGCCACTGCCGGTGCCGCCGCCCAGGCCTGCGGTGACGAACACCATGTCCGCGCCGTCGAGCGCTTCGAGAATTTTTTCGGTGTCCTCGAGCGCGGCTTTGCGGCCAACCTCAGGATTCGCGCCCGCGCCGAGTCCTTTAGTGAGCTTCGCGCCGAGTTGAAGTTTTACGGGCGCTTGCGAAAGTTTCAGCGCCTGCAAATCGGTGTTCGCCGCGATGAATTCCACGCCTTCCACTTTCGCGCGGATCATGCGGTTGACGGCGTTGGAACCGCCGCCGCCCACGCCGATGACTTTGATTCTTGCCCCGTTGGTTGCTTCTTCCGCGAACGACACTCGCATTGCCGATTCTTTTTGCGCCATGCTTCCTCCCCAGTCTTTTCCCAATTTCGTTTTTTGAATCTCCTTCGTGTTACGCCCCTGCAAACATGCTTTTCAACTTGCCCACCCAGCCGCTGGGACGCGATCCGCCGGCGCGCCGCGTACGCGCGCCGTACAGTACGAGTCCAACGGCCGTTGCATACTCGGGCTGGGAAACTTCTTCGCTCATTCCGGCGAGTCCGCGCGGAGACGCGACGCGCACCGGAAGATTGAAAATTCGCTCTGCCAGTTCGCACAGGCCGCGCAATTGCGCGCCGCCGCCGGTGAGCACGATGCCCGCGGGGATCATGCCTTCGCCGCCTCCGCGGCGGAGTTCGTCGCGGACTAACATTAATAGTTCATGCGCGCGTGGCTCAACAATCTCGGAGAGCATGCGCGAGAACACAGTGCGCGGCGGACGGTCGCCCACGCTTGCGATTTCGATGGCGGCGTCTTCTTTCAGCAGTTCGCGCAACGCGCAGGCGTGCAGGCGCTTGATTTTTTCCGCTTCGCTGCTCGGCGTGCGCAGGCCGACCGCGAGATCGTTGGTGAAATGATCGCCGCCGACCGGTACTGCCGCGGTGTGGCGGACCACGCCGCCGGCGAAGGCCACCATTTCCGTGGTGCCGCCGCCGATATCGAGCAGGCACGCGCCGAGTTCGCGCTCGTCCTGCGTGAGGCAGGCTTCGGCGGAGGCGAGCGGCTCGAGAACCGTGTCGTCCACGCGCACGCCGGCGCGGTTCACAGCTGTGACGATATTTTGCGTGGCGGTGCCGGAGGTGGTGACGATGTGCACGTTTGCTTCCAGGCGCTGGCCGACCATGCCGATGGCGTCGCGAACATTATCTTGCGCGTCGAGCGAAAATTCCTGGGGGAGGACGTGCAGGACTTCGCGGTCTTCGGGTAATTGCACGCCGCGGGCAGCCTCGATGGCGCGGCGCACGTCGTCGCGCTGCACATCGCGCGGGCGCGAACCTACCGTGATGCCGCCGCGGCTATTGACGCCGCGCACGTGAGTGCCGGCGACGCCGATCAGCGCGGATTCCACAGGGACGCCTGTGAGCGCTTCGGCTTCTTCGACCGCGCGGCGAATCGAGCTGACCGCGAGATCGAGGTTGACGATTTGGCCTTTGCGCCAGCCTTTCGATTCCGCCGCGCCCAGCGCTGCGAATTTCAAGCTGCCGTCTTCGTCCAGTTCGCCGATCAGCGCGCAGGTTTTTGTGCTGCCGATGTCCAGCGCTACGATGTGCCGTTCCTTCTTCGTCAAATCAGGTGCTCCTTAATGACCGCGCGCCACGCCGATTCTGTCGCGCCTCTTTCGAAGAAAACCGAAAAACAAAAACTGCCCGCCTAAAAAACAGGCGGCCGTTACAACGTCAACTGCAAAGGCCACTGCCCTTCGATGCGGCACTGCCGCATCTCAGGATGAATCGCCCTGCGGGGCGATTCACAAATTCAACCGCTACTGCCAATGCAACTGCGAAGAGCCGGCGGGACGCCGGCGCTACGCTATTGTTGCTGCTGTGCGTTTGCGTGCCTCGCCGATCCCTTGGTCGCGCCGTGCTGCACGGCGCTCGTCTTCGCCGCTGTTGTTTTTGCCGACGCTGTCTTTGCCGGCGCCGTTTTCGCCGATGCTGACTTCGTTGGTTTCGCTGCTTTCGGCGGCGCAGCTGCCTTCACGGGCGCCGCTGGCTTTCCCGGTGCAACCGGATGCGGCGCGGTCAACTTCGGCGCGATCGGGGTGATCGGCGGAGGATCTTTCTTCAGCGCTAGTAGAGTGCGGTCTGGATTCACCACCGCTTCGCCGCTGAAGCGCAGGTCCACGGATTCGACGCGGCCTGCTGCGGCGCGCCATTGGCCGATATCGTTCAGCACCGTTAGATATTTGGACTGGAAATCGCTGTCACCAAAGTGCACTACGATCGGCGCGTCGGCATCGCCCCAGGCGTCGTTTGCGGCGGCGCCGGCGGATGTATTTACCACCTGCAATCCGGAAATCGTGGCGCGCAGGTCTTTCGCTTCGGTGAGGTCCACTTCACTGACCTGGTCCATCGCGCCGGCGCGCGCGGATTCTACCTGCTGCGAGAATCCGGCGAACATCTGCATGCGCAGCTCGCGATCTTCGATAGGCATATCCGCGCCGATGCCGGTGATCACCGGAAAATGGAAATTGGCTTTCAGGGGACGATCCAGGATCACGCCGTGGACGTCGACGAGTGCCAAGTTGTTACCGTCGCGCAGAAAGGCGATCGGCGTACGCTCGGCGATTTCGACTTCGATGCGATTCGGCAGCGCGCGACGCACGGTGGCCTGCTCGACCCACGGAATGGTTTCGAGCTGGCGGCGGCGTTCGTTTAATGGGATGCGCAGAACGCTGCGATTGCGATCGGCCGCGAAAATTTCCAGCACTCGCCCGCGCGGAACATACTGGTTGCCTGCGACTTGCACTTGATCGGAGTGAATCAGCGCCATTTCCGGCGAGACCAGCAGGTAACGACCGAGCGCGTAACTCGTCGCCGCGGCTGCAAGGGCGATCACACCCCAAAACGTGACGCGCAGGTACGTCTTCCAGGCTTTCTTGCCGAACTTGCGCCGCTTGATTTCCAGCGGCCTTTGCCGCCGCAGATACTTCGGCTCTTCGTCGGCCAGAACTTCCTGGGGGTAAGCGTCCGCGTCCATGGCTCTCAATTTTTCCAGAAAATTACCTCGTTATCGAGCTCGACGCCGTAGCTGACGCGCACGCGCTCGCGCACTTCGTCAATCAGGCGCAGCATGTCCGCACAGCTGGCGTTCGCGACGTTCACGAAAAAATTCGCGTGGCGGTCGCTGACCATCGCGTCGCCCACGCGGTGGCCCTTCAAGCCGAGCTCGTCAATCATGCGCCCCGCCGACCCGCCCGGCGGATTCTTGAAAATACAGCCGGCGCTTTTCTGGTTCAGCGGCTGGCTGGCGCGGCGCTTCTCGTTGCAGACTTTTATCAGCGCCAGAATTTCCTTGAACGGCTTGGATGGCAGCTCCAGCTTCACCCGCAGCATTACATCCTCGACCGCGAAAGAAGTATGGCGGTAATCGAAACGAATGTCATCTCCGCGCAAAATTTCCAGTTTGCCGGTGGACGCGCGGTAGAGCTCCACTTCGCGTACGTAAGAGCCGATTTGCGTGCCGTATGCGCCGGCATTCATGCGCAGCGCGCCGCCCACGCTGCCGGGAACTCCGATCAGGCCTTCCATGCCGCCCAAATCGCGCTTCGCGCAAAACGTGACCATGCCACCGAGGTCCGCGGCCGCGTCCACGTAGGCAGCGTTGCCCTCGACGCGCATTCCGGGTTGCGACGTTGGGAGATGCAGGACGACGTAGGGCAGCTCGTCATCGGCGATCAGCACGTTGGTGCCGCCGCCGAGAAAGCGATGCGGAATATTTTCGTTCGCGAGCAAGTGCATCACGTCCGGAATCGTTTCAGACTTGCGCAGCAGCAACTGGTCGGTGGTGCCGCCGATGCCGAGTGATGTTTTTTCGCTGAGCGGGACGCTCGGGCGCAGTTCCACGCCGAATTCTTTCAGGCGCGCCGCAAGTGTGTCGCTAATCCGCATCTGCCCTAATCCACCACCGTCGTCGAAACTTTCGAGCCCAATAACATTGCGAGTTGATCGAGCGCGCGGCCCACGCTGCCTGCTCCGATCGTCAATACCGCGTCGTGCGGGCGCGCTTCGCGTAGCAGATATTCGATCGCGGCCTGCATGGTGCTGGTGAAGACTACGTTTTTGTGCCCGGCGCCGCGAATTGCTTCGGCCAACTTCTCTCCAGTGATGTCCGGGATGGGTTCTTCGCCCGCGGCGTAAATGTCGGTCATCACTAAAATGTCCGCCTCGTTGAACGAGCGCCTGAAATCTTCCCAGAGATGTTGCGTGCGGGTGTAGCGATGCGGCTGGAAGAGCACCAGCAGGCGTTGATAATCGCAGCCGCGCGCTGCAGCGAGCGTGGCGCGAATTTCCGCGGGATGATGGCCGTAGTCGTCTATTAGGGTTACGCCGTTGAACTTGCCTTTGATCTCAAAGCGACGGCCGACACCGGAAAATTTCGAAAGGCCCGCGCGGATCAGGTCCGCCGGAACATTCAGCGAGAGCGCGACGGCTGCAGCCGCGGCAGCGTTACTCACATTGTGAATTCCTGGAGGTGAGGGAAGATTGAAAACTCCTAAATCATCGCCGTGGTATTTCAGCCGGAATTCGCTGGCAAGGCCGCGCAGCTTCACGTCGCCGATCACCAGGTCGGCCTGGCTGGAAGTGCCGTAGGTGATCACCGGGCGCTTCACGCGCGGCAGAATGGCCTGCACGTTGGGCTCGTCGAGACACAAAATCACCGTACCGTAAAATGGCACGCGATTGACGAACTGCAGGAACACATCCTGAATTTCCTCGAGCGAGTGGTAATGATCCAGATGCTCGCGGTCTATCGTGGTGACGAGGGCAACCACCGGCGCGAGCAGCAGGAATGAGCGGTCACTTTCGTCCGCTTCGACGACCATGTATTCGCTCTGGCCCACGCGCGCGTTTGAGCCAGCATGATTCACGCGACCACCGACGACGAAGGTGGGATCGAGACCGGCAGCCGCGAGAACGGCGGCGACCATCGAAGTCGTTGTCGTTTTTCCGTGCGCGCCCGCCACTGCGATGCCATATTTCAGGCGCATCAGTTCCGCCAGCATTTCCGCGCGCGGAATCACCGGAATCTTCAGCAGATGCGCTTCGACGACTTCAACATTATCAGTGCGCACCGCCGAGGAAATCACCACGACGTGCGCGCCGTGCACGTTTTCTGCGTGATGGCCTTCGAAAATGCTGGCGCCGAGCTTGCGCAGCCGCTCGGTCACCGGAGTCTGCTTCAAATCCGAACCGGAAACCGCGTAGCCGCTGGAAAGCAGCACTTCGGCGATGCCGGACATGCCGCAGCCGCCGATGCCGACCAGATGAATACGTTGAAAATTGCGAAAAGGAACGTTCATGCGCGCACCAGCCCTTCGAGCAGGTCCACAATATCTCTCACGGCGCTCGGACGAGCCAAACGCCGCGCCTGCTCTTCCATTTCCGTGATTCTCCGGGGCTGGTCCAGGAGGGTGAAAATTTCTTTCGTCAAACGATCGGGCGTCAGATCTTCCTGTGGCAGCAGGCGGGCGGCGCCTGCGTTCTGCATGGCCTCGGCGTTGCGCGTCTGATGCGCGTCGGTGGCGGCGCCGAAGGGGATGAAGATGGCGGCACGACCGGCGGCGGCAACTTCGGCCGTCGTGATCGCGCCCGAACGGCAGAGAATCAAATCCGCCTGGGCGAAACGCTCCGCCATATTCTCGATGAAGGGCACAACCTCCGCTCGGAATTCGCGTCGCGCATAAGCCACGCGCACAGCATTATAGTCGCGTTCTCCGGTCTGATGCACGATGAAAAGCTGGTTTTTTCGAGGCGCGAGAAGGTCGAGTGAATCAACTACGGCACGATTGATGGGCAGAGCGCCGCGGCTGCCGCCGGTGATGAGAAGGGTGAACGGTTCGCGATGCTCTTTGCGCGCGATGCAGAAAAATTCGTGGCGCACGGGAATGCCTGTCGCCACCGCTCTTTCGCCAAAACGCTTGGCGGTTTCCACGAAACCGCAGGCCACGCGGTTCGCGAGGCTGGCGAGGACGCGATTGGTGAAGCCCGGCTCGACGTTCGGCTCGAAAATCATGCATGGGATGCCGTGCAAGCGCGCGGCGAGGATCATGGGGCCGGAGGCGTAGCCGCCTACGCCGAACGCCACGTTGAAATTGTGCCGCTGCACGATCTTTTCCGAATCCCACAAGCCCGCGGGAAGCTTCGCGAGGTTGCGCGCGAGTTTTGCGCCGCCCATGCCTTTCAGGCCGGCTGCGCGAATCGTTTCAAGCGGCAGGTCGGCCTGCGGCACGAGGCGCGCTTCCATTCCCGCTTGGGTTCCCACGAGCACGACGCTTCGCGCTCCCTCCGGCTCGCGCAGGAGCCATTCTCGCGCGACGGCGATGGCGGGAAAAACGTGGCCGCCGGTGCCGCCGCCTGCGATCAGCAGACTTCCTGCTTTCGCGCCCTTTGCCACGAGGCGTTCGGCCGCCGCGTCGCGCGCGGCGGTCCTGGCACTTGCGGTCACGTCTCGTCCGCGTGCTGACTGATGTTCAGGAGCACGCCCGTCGCCAACAGCATGCTGAAAAGGCTCGAGCCGCCGTAGCTGATGAACGGCAGCGGGATTCCCTTCGTCGGCATCAATCCGAGCACGACACTTAGGTTAATCAGCGCCTGGCCGACGACCATCGTCGTGATACCCAGGCCGAGAAACTTGCCGAAATCATCGGGCGCCTTCATCGCGGCGACGAACCCGCGCCAGCCGTATATCGCAAAAAGTCCCAGGACGACTACCGCGCCGATGAATCCGATTTCTTCACAGATGATTGCGTAAATAAAATCGGTGTGCGCTTCGGGCAGAAAGAAAAGTTTCTGGTGGCTTTCCATCAGGCCCACGCCGCTCATTCCTCCGGAGCCGACGGCGATCAACGATTGCAGTAACTGAAAGCCGGCGCCTTTGGGATCGAGTTCAGGATGGCGGAACGCTTCGATGCGCTGCAGGCGGTAGGGCACGCGCACAATCAATAAATAGATAGTGGGGATGGCGGCCAGCACCGTGCCGCCGATATATTGCAACGAAAGGCCGGCGACGAATAGCATGGAAATCGCAATCACCAGGATCATGAACGCGGTGCCCATGTCCGGCTCTTTCACCACCAGCGCGGCCATCATTAGTGTCGCGCCCATCGCGGGAGCCAAAGTGTACAGCGGATCGTTCACGCCGAAATTTCTGGGCAGGCGTCGCAGCTCGAGCAGCCATGCGAGATAAACGATCAGCGCAAGCTTGGCCATTTCCGACGGCTGAAAGCTGAACGGGCCCATGCGGAACCAGCGGTGCGTCTGGTGCGAGCGGTCCAGGAAGAAGACGCAGACCAGCAGCACGAACGTAACTGCGAGGCCGGTGAAGACGACGCGCGGCTGGCGCAGCTTGTGGTAATCCACATTCATCAGCCAGAACATTCCGGCGATTCCCAGCACGACGTAAATCAGCTGGCGCAACAGAAAAATGTAGCCGGCGCCAAATTGTTCGCTGGCGGTCATGGCCGAGGCGCTGAAGACCATTACCGCACCGATCAGGCAGAGCGCGAGCGTCACGCCGAAAAGTTGTTTATCGGGTTGCAGGCTTCGTGGCATCGCTATCCTTTGTCCGCTGACGACGGCTCAGTTGCGGCTGCGCCGGCGGCGCCGCTTGCGAGTTGACCTGCGCGCTGTGTTACGAGCGCTTTGAAACTGCGGCCGCGCTGTTCGTAATTTTCAAATTGATCGAAACTGGAGCAGGCTGGGGCGAGGAGCACTGTGTCGCCGGGTCGCGCCGTTTCGATCGCTAGTTGCATCGCGCGTTCCAGAGTGCCGGCTCGCCGGATTTCGACTGCGCCCTCCAGATCGTTCGCAATCTTCGGCGCGGCCTCGCCAATCAGCAGAGCCAGGCGCGCGCGATCATGCAGTAAGTCGCGCAGCGGCGTGTACGGGCTGCCTTTGTCTTTGCCTCCGAGAATTACTACGAGCGGCCCGGGAAACGCTTCGATGGCCTTCGCGGCGGCATCCACGTTCGTGGCTTTGGAGTCGTTGTAAAACTGCACGCCGGAAATTTCGCCGGCGAATTCGAGGCGATGTTCGACGCCGCTGAAGGATTTCACACCGTTTGCGATGGCGGCCGGAGTGGCTCCTGCGAGATAGGCCGCGGCGCATGCGGCCAGGACATTTTCCACGTTGTGTTCGCCGCGCAGTGGAATCTGGTCGCGTCGCGCCAGCACCGCTTCCGAGCCTTCGTTGCGAAAAATGATTTCGTTGTCGCGCAGGAACGATCCGTTGGCCACTCGTTTCTGGCGACTGAACCAGAAAATGTGCGGCCTCGCAGGCATGCGCTCGGTGACTTCCCGGTCGTCTGCGTTCAGGAGCGCGCTGTCGCGATCTAGCTGATTTTCGAACATGCGCATTTTGGCGTGCGCGTATTCTTCGAATGTGCCGTGGCGATCGAGATGATCGGGCGTGAGATTCAGTATCACGCCAATCTCCGGGCGGAATTTGTCGATCGTTTCGAGCTGAAAGCTGCTGATCTCGGCGACCGTCACTGCCGGGTCGGTGGATCGTTCCACGAGCGCGAGCAGCGGGGTGCCGATATTGCCGCCTACCAGCGTCGGAATGTTCGATGTTTGCAAGATGTGCGCGAGGAGTGCGGTGGTGGTGGTTTTTCCGTTCGAGCCGGTGATCGCTACCAGTTTGCCGCGCAGAAAACGCCAGGCTAGTTCGATTTCGCTCCAGACCGGGATGCCGCGCGCGCGGGCGAGTTCGAGCGGCGGCAGTTTCGCGGGCACGCCTGGGCTCACGACGATCAGGTCCTGCTCGAGGAAACTTGCGTCTACGTGTCCGCCGAGTTCAAGCTTCACTCCGGCGGCGCGCAGTTGCGCGGCTGTCTCGGCAAGCTCGGATTCCGGGCGCTCGTCGGTTGCCGTGACTGCGGCGCCGTAGCCGGCACTGAAGAGCGACGTCACTACGCCCGTGCGCGCCAGGCCTACCACCAGTACGCGCTTGCCCGACAGATCGAAACCGAGTCGCAACGGAGCTCCTTACCTCACCTTCAGATCTGGCGGCGGTCCTTAGACCGCCATCGGTGCTACCTGCGCTACCGCTGGCGCACTGAAGTGCGCCGCTACAACCGCAAAGTCAAAGCGCCCAGCCAAAGCTGGCTGCTACAAAGTCAACACCTGCGCGCTGCAAACGGACGGCACCGGCACAGTCAGCGCAACTTTAAGGTCGTGAGCGAGAAAAGCGCGAAGACTAGCGCTACGATCCAGAAACGCACGATGATTTTCGATTCGCTCCAGCCGAGCAGCTCAAAATGATGATGCAGCGGCGCCATGCGAAAGACGCGCTTGCCGGTGAGCTTGAACGAGCCGACTTGAATGATTACCGAAAGCGCTTCCAGCACAAACACGCCGCCAATCGAGAGCAGCAAAATTTCCTGTTTGATGATCACCGCAACCGTGCCGATAGCGCCGCCGAGCGCGAGCGAGCCTACGTCGCCCATGAACATTTCCGCGGGATGCGCGTTGTACCAAAGGAATCCTAGCGACGCGCCGGCCAGCGAGCCGCAGAAAATTACCAGTTCCCCGGCGTCGGGAATTTTCTGCAGGTCGAGGTAATCGGCGAACTTCGCGTTGCTGGAAAGATAGGTGAGCACGGTGAGCGCCGTGGAAGAAACCAGCACGCAGCCGATGGCGAGGCCGTCGAGCCCGTCCGTCAAATTCACGGCGTTCGAGCAGCCCACAATGACGAGCACCAGAAATAAAACAAAGGGCACATACGCCAGCGGCCAGATGTAAGTGTGATCGAACAGTGAGGAAATCACCAAATTCGGGTGCAGGCGTTTAAAGAACGGTACGCTCAGCTGCGTCGAATAGGCGCCCTGCGTTTGCAAGGAAACCAATGCGACGCCCACGAGCACGCAGGTCATCACCTGCAATGAAAATTTCGCGCGCGGCGTGAGCCCTAGGTTTCTGCGGCGCACTACTTTATTGTAATCGTCCACGAAGCCGATGGTGCCAAAGGCCAGAGTCGCGCCCATCGCCAGTAGCACGTAGGCGTTGCGCAAGTCGGCCCACAGCAACGTGGGAATTATGATCGCGGCAACGATCAGGACGCCGCCCATCGTAGGCGTGCCGGCTTTTTTTTGATGCCCCTTGGGGCCTTCCTCACGGATGTATTGCTTCACCTGCAAATCGCGCAGGCGCTCGATGACCCACGGGCCCATCAGCAGCGAAAGCAGCAGCGCGCTGGTGCTGGCCATCGCCGTACGCACGGTGATGTACCGGAACACGTTCAACGGGCTGAAGTGCGGGCGCAGCAGGTAGACAAATAGATAGTAGAGCATCTAGCGTGGGCCCTTCGGCTGCGCCGCGGCGTGCTCGGTGTTGGCGTTGGCATTGGAGTTCACCTGCGCGCCGCTGCGGGCGTGGCCTGCGTCAATCGCTTCCAGTATTTTTTCCATTTTTACGCCGCGGGAACCTTTCAGCAGCAGCAGGTCGTGCGGCCGGATGAAGCTCGCGACAAATTCTCCGGCTTCCGCGGAGTTCTGGAAAAATTTCGCGCGTTCTGCGGGATGCCCAGCCGCGACGGCCGCGCGCACGAATTCTTCGGCTGGGCCTTGTACGCCGACGATCCAGTCAATCTTGCGCAGGCCCGCGACATGACGACCGCACTCGCGATGCAGGTCGGGCGCGGATTCGCCCAATTCGCGCATCTCACCTGCGGCCAGAATGCGGCGCGAGAAACCGGGCGTCGCGGCGAGCAATTCTGCCAGCGCGTTTAACGCCGTGGGACTTGAGTTGTAGCTGTCGTTGATCACCGTGAACCCTGCTTCGAACTTCACGACTTCGCCGCGCTTGTCAGCCGGCTGCAACTGCGGAAACACGCGTTGCGCATCTGCCGCGTCGACGCCCCACACGCTCGCAGCTGCCAGTGCTGCCACCGCATTCATCACGTTGTGCCGCCCGATCAGCGGGAGCTCGAGCCGCGTGCGCCCCGCGGGAGAAACGAAATCAAATGCGGAGCCGCTGACGCCGCGTTCTTCGATTTTCTCCGCGCGAAATTCCGCGCGCACGGCGCTACGCGCACCCGCACCCCCGCGCGTGCCAGTGCTATCGCCAGCGCCGGTGCTGAACCAGAGCACGCGCCCGCGCGCGACTTCGTCGAATCTCGCCACGCGCTCGTCGTCCGCATTCAAAACGGCGGTCGCATCCGGCCAGGCCAAATTTTCGATCAGCTCGCGCTCAGCCAGTGCAATCTCCTCGATCGAAGCGAAAAATTCCAAATGCTCGACGGCGATCCGCGTGATCACACCCACGTCCGGCGGTGCTATGCGCGCCAGACGTGACAGCTCGCCGCGGTGCGACATGCCCATCTCGATCACCGCCGCGTCATGCTGGTCATCCAATTGCAACAGCGTCAGCGGCAGCCCATATTCATTATTCAAATTTCCCTGGGTCTTCAATACGCGGAACCGCGCGGCCACCAACGCCGCGAAGATTTCCTTGGTGGTGGTTTTTCCCACCGAGCCCGCGACGCCGCCGATTTTTCGGCCCGGCTTCGCCGCGCGCCAGATTGCGCATGCGCGCGAGGCCAGGCGGTGCAGCGCTTCGAGCGTGTCGTCCACGGCAAAAAGTTTTCCGCGGATTTCTTGCGCGCACTGCGCAAATCTTGCGCGCGCCACCACCGCGGCTGCCGCGCCGCTGGCCAAAGCGGCAGCCACGTGATCGTGTCCGTCGTGACTCGGTCCGTGTATGGCGATGAACAGTTCTCCAGGCTGAATCGTGCGAGAATCAATCGAGACGCCGGCCACCCCGGCCAAGGCGTCAAGGCGCGCGGGAACCGCGACACCCAGAGCTTCAGCCACTTGAGCAACGGTCCACCGCATTGCGTCTCCCCTGGACTGGGCTTCACTCTCTAGCCTGGACTCTCGAAAGTGCTCGATTTCGCTGCCGAAATCCGCCGAGCAAATTTTATGACACTCAGGCCCTGCGTTTGCAGCAGCTTGCACTGCGCCATCGGTGCGCGCCTTGGATCGATGGCCGTCTAAAGACCGCCGCTACAAAGGCTTCTTCTTTACGAACCCGCGCCGGTACAAAATGGCTCGGGCTTTTTCGCGATCGTCGAACTCAAAGGTGCGATCGCGCAGGATTTGATAATTCTCATGGCCTTTTCCCGCCAGTAACACGATGTCTCCGGCTTTGGCCTCATCAATTGCGATTTCCAAGGCCGCATCGCGGTCCGGCTCAATGCGGTACTGCGCATTCACTTTCTGCAATCCCACGACCACATCGTTGATAATCAGCAGCGGATCTTCCGTGCGCGGATTGTCGCTGGTGAGAATCACGAGGTCGCTCAACGAGCCCGCCGCTTCGCCCATCGGAGGGCGCGTTGAGCGGTCGCGCTCTCCACCTGCGCCGAACAGCGTGATGATTCTTCCCGCGGGATTCAGCTCGCGCGCTGTAGAAATTAAATTGCGCAAGGCGTCGTCGGCGTGCGCGTAATCCACGACTACGAGGAACGGCTGGCCCTCGTCAATGCGTTCGAAGCGTCCCGGCACTTGCTCGAGATTGGCGATGCCCTCTTCGATTGTTGCGACTGGCACATCGAGCGCGAGCGCCGCGCCGATGGCCGCGAGGATGTTGTAAACATTGATTCGCCCCACCAGCGATGAGCGCACTTCAATTTTCCCCGCCGGAGTCTGCGCCGTAAATTCCAAGCTCGAAAAACTCAGCGCGAATTTCCTGGCGGTCAGGTCGGCGGCTTCGCTCAATCCATAGGTGAGCGTGCGCTTGGCCAGGGCCTGCAGGCGCGACGCGTAGGGATCATCAAGATTAATGACCGCTACGTCGGGCGCGCCTGCGCCGGTACCTGAAAAAAGCAGGCGTTTCGCTTCGAAATATTCCTCGAAAGTCTTGTGAAAATTCAGGTGATCGCGCGTGAGATTCGTGAAAATCGCGACGGTGAAGTGGCAACCCCAGACGCGGTCCATCACCAGCGAATGGGAGCTGACTTCGAGCACCGCAGCCGTGCCACCTGCGCCGCGCACTTCCGCGAACATTTCCTGCAGGTCGAGTGATTCAGGAGTGGTGTTCGTCGCGGTACGGCTGCCGCGCGGCGTCTGGTATCCGGTCGTGCCAATCCGACCGGTCTTCCATCCCGCGGCGTGCAAAATCGAATCCAGAATAAATGTGATGGTGGTCTTGCCGTTGGTGCCTGTGACGCCCGCCAGTTTCAGCGCCTCCGCGGGATGTCCGTAGAAATTCGCAGCCGCGAGTGCCAGAGCTTTGCGCTCGGATCCAGCGGTCATTTCGATCCAGGTCACGTCCTGCGAGATGTGCGCAGGCCGCGGGTTCGGGCTGGCAATTGCCACAGCTCCGCGCGCGAGCGCATCCGCGACAAACTCGTTGCCGTCCGTTTTTGCTCCGGGCATGGCGAAGAACAGCGTATCGGCGGCAACCTTGCGGCTGTCGCATGCGACCGCAACGACGCGCGGCCGCGTGCTGCCCGTGACACGAACGCCTTCAATTCCCGCGATCACTTCGGACAATTCCATTTGCATCCCTACGCGCTTTTTTAGCCGTCGCGTTGCCGATTGCACTTTCGGGCCGCCTTCCACCACGGATTTCAATGCACATTCCTCTGCGAACTCCCCGCGAGCGTCGTTGGTTGCGTCGTCGGCACGGACTGCGTCGTCGCGCGCCCGAAACGCACCGTCACCGTGCTGCCGCGAATCACCCGCGCGCCGGCCTCCGGCGATTGTTCCAATGCAACTCCGCTGCCAAGCAACGAGGGAATCAAGCCGAGCCGCGAACAAGCCTCGGTGACGCCGCGCACGGTTTGTCCCGACAAGTCCGGAACCTCCACCGCATCCTCTTCGCTGAACGCAATGGTCGGCGCCGCGCTATTGGCGTCCTTAGCCGCGAGCTGATCCGCCGCGTGGTTCTTCGTATCCACCACCGCCTGAAAGCGCGCCACATCTTCACGGTTCGCGGCTTCATGATCCGCTGCCGCCTGATTGGAGTCCGCGCGGAATTTATCCTGTCCGGGCACGACTGTCGGAGGGGGCTGCGAATTCTTGGCCGTCTGCAGCCCGTTGGGCGCAGTCATCGGCACATCGTGCGCCACGTCGAGATAGGCCAGCACCTGCTCGGCGATGCGTTTAAAAATCGGGCCGCCCACTTCGCCGCCGTGATGCGCTCCCTCGGGCGAATCCAGCACCACTAAAATCGTGACTGCCGGCTCGTTCACCGGCGCGAAACCGACGAACGAGGCGACGTACTGATTCGGCGAATAACGTCCGGTGTTCGTATCGATCTTCTGCGCCGTTCCCGATTTTCCCGCCGCGGTGTAGCCGTTCAATTGCGCCGGCGTTCCGGTTCCGCTCAACACTACGGTTTCCATCATGCCGCGCAGGGTTGCGGCGGTCTGCGCGTCGGTCACTGCTTGCGGTTCCGCGCGTGCGGGCAACGCCATCGGCACGTCGCCGCGAATTTCCTGGATGATGTGCGGGCGATAGAGCGTGCCGCCGTTGGCTATCGCAGAAATCGCGGAAATAATCTGCACCGGCGTGACGCTGACTTCCTGCCCGATGGCCACCGACCCAATCGAGCTGGCCGTCCAATTCTCCAGCGGACGCAGCAGGCCACGATTTTCTCCGGGCAATTCGATCCCGGTGAGCTGGCCGATTCCGAATTTGCGCATCGTGTCGTAAAACCGCGGCGCACCCAGATTCAACGCGACCTTGATCGAGCCCACGTCGCTGGAATGCGCCAGCACGTCGCGCACGCTGAGCACTCCGAAGGGATGCCAATCATGAATCAAGCGCCCGGCAACCAGGATCGAACCCATCTGGCAATCCACGAGCACATCGGGATTCGTGACATGGTTTTCGATGGCGGAGGTCATGGTAACGACTTTGAAGGTCGAGCCCGGCTCGTAGGCCGCCGTCACGGCGCGGTCCATGCGCACTTCGTCAGAAAATTTCCCGGCATCGTTGGAATCAAACGTCGGACGATTCGCCACGGCGAGCAGCGCGCCGTTCGATGGATCCTGAATCACCACCGTGCCGGTGTGAGCGTGCGATTCCTGCATCGCGCGCGCCAGTTCTTTTTCGGCGATGTACTGGATCGTTTCGTCAATCGTCAGCACCACGCTCGCGCCCGGATCAGCGGCCGATTCGCGGCGATCGTAAAAGCGCCGCTTGCCGTCGGCCATCAGCATCACGCGCCCCGGCCGGCCGCGAATCTGCTTATCGAGCTGGTGCTCGATGCCGCCCATGCCCTTTTCGTCCGTATCCACCCAGCCCAGCACATGCGCCAGCAAATCGTGCTCGGGATAGACACGGCGGTTTTCCTTTTCGAAGAAGACGCCTTTCAAATTCATGTCGTCAATGCGCTCAACGGTTTCCGGCGAAAGCTTCTTCGCCAGACGCACGGGCTTGCTGGCTTCGTTGATTTTTGTTTCCAGGTCGTCCGCGGGCAGATTCAAGACGCGCGAAAGCAGCCGCGCGACCATCTCGGGATCCTTTATATCGGTGGGGTCCGCGAAAACCGAGTCCATGGGAATGCTGACGGCCAGTTCCCGGCCTTTGCGGTCGTAGATCACGCCGCGCATCGGACTGATTTCAAATATGCGCTGTTGCTGATGCTGGGCTTTTGCGAAGTATTCGCTATAGCAGAAGAGCTGGAGGTAACTCAGGCGGGCCAGCACCGCCACCATCCAAATCACCGCCACGACCCAGACCACCAACCAGCGGAGACGCGGGCTGCGCTGCTCCATGGATTCCGCCCTAACTTGCGAGAAACTTTGTCCGGCCATCGTTCACGCCGCTCTGCCGGAATGGGCCCGGAAAACGGACCGCCAGAAAATCTTCAGCCGGATTTTCAGGGCCGCTGTGGCTGGACGACCGCGCGCGCCTCAGCCAACACGGCTTCGCTCGGCCCGTCTGCCGGCATGGCCTGGCCCGGCACGGAAACTGTCAATCCCAATTCGTTGCGCGCGATGCCGTCCACACGGCCCGGCGCCTTCAGGGTCGCTACTTCCACGTGCAATTGCTGATTCAGTTGCGCGGACTGCGCGCGCAACGCGGAAAGATGCTCGACTTCATATTGCAATTGGATGCACGCAAAATGCTGCCAGGCGTAAAACAGCAGGCACGCTGCCATCGCGCCACCGGCCGCCACCCGCCGCCAGAAATCCTGCAAGCGCGCCGGCGCCATGGATCGCACCAGCCGCGAATTATCGATCCTCTTCACTGTGTGGTATTCGGTCATCAGCAAACTTGCGGCGCCGTACGTTCCCCGTCGAAACGAGTCTCCGCCGTCGCCACCCTCTCGATTACGCGCAGCTTCGCGCTCCGCGCCCGCGGATTACTTGCGATTTCCGCGTCGCCGGGCTGGATTACTTTCTTGGTGAGTATGCGAAATCCCTCGTGCGAGAGCCGCTGGAACGCATGCTTCACAACGCGGTCCTCTAGCGAGTGATAACTGAGGACAATCAACCGTCCTCCCAGATTCAAAGTGGCAGGGGTACGCGAAAGAAACTGCCCGAGTTCCTCCTCTTCTCGATTCACCGCTGTCCGCAGCGCCAGAAACGTTTTTGTCGCGGGATGCAGTCTCTGCCTTCCCCTTGCTTTTCGTCCCCCTGCCACAACCGTTGCCAGGTGTTCGGTGTCGCGTATGGGCCGCGCCCGTACGATCGCCCTGGCGATTCTGCGTGAATCTCTCTCCTCGGCGTTCTGGTAGAGGAGATCGGCCAGCTCTTTCTCCGGCCACTGATTCACAATTTCGTCCGCTGTCAGCGGGTTATCCGGATTCATGCGCATGTCGAGAGGTCCGGCCCAGCGGAAAGAAAATCCGCGTTCAGGGCTGTCCAGCTCGAGGCTTGAAATCCCCAGATCGGCGATGATGCCGTCGAACGGCGGCAATTGATTCGCTGCCGCCACTTCGCCGATCTTCGAGAATTCCACGTGCACCAGAATCACCTGCCGCTCGTGCGGCCCCAACCGCTCCCGCGCGATTTGCAACGCTCGCGGGTCGCGATCCAAACCCAAAACTCGTCCGGTGGTCAGCCGCTTGGCGATCTCCAAAATATGACCGCCCGTGCCGACCGTCGCATCCGCATACGTCCCTTCAGGCCGGATACGCAACCAGTCCAGAATCTCTGCCGACAGAACCGGCGTATGCAGTACGGTCAAAACTTAAATGCCCAGATCGTCCAGTGCCTTTTCGTCTTCCGCCGTCATCGGATTACGGCTCATTTGGTCCAGGAACCGGCTGTGATTCCAGACTTCCAGGAACGTCAACTGCCCCTGAACGTCCACTTCGCCCTTCATTTCCGCCGATTCTCTGAGTACGGGTGGAATCAGAATGCGCCCCGAACCATCCACCTCGACCACTTGACCGTAATAATTCGTGCGCGATAGAAATTTTTGTTTCGCCGCGTGGTGCGTAGAAAGCTTCGCCAGCTTCTTTTCGATTTCTTCCCAGGCTTTTATGGGATAGATGGTGGCGCGATCGCCCTTCGTCGAAGTTATGTAGAACTTCGTGCCGCTCTTGCGCAGTTCGGCCAGAAAGTCGGCGGGAATCTTCAGCCGGCCTTTCTCGTCCACCGTCGCTAGATAGTTGCCCCGCAGCATGAAAGCCCTCGAACAGCCTGCCCGGCGTGTGCATCGTTAAAATCACTCGCTGGTTCGCCCCTGCTGTCGTGTTCCGATATAAAAAAGTGCTTGAATCTGAGTTCGCCACTGCTTGCTGCTGGGATCGCCGATTGCTTCCAGGGCCCCACTGCCCTACACTCGCTGCCAAGTTCTACCACTCTGCGCCACTTCTTCCCACTTTGTGCCCTGATTGTAGATAGCTTCGCAAACATGTCAAGCGGAATTGTTCTGGAAATGGAAAATAGTTGTGGATTTTCGGAGGCGCGGCGCGTTTCTTGTGGTCGCCGCAACGCAAACCACAATTACTAGGGGCAGCGCAAGAATCCATTCATAGCGCTAGTCCCCGCGTTGCAGAAAAAAGTCCAAAATGTTTTGTAACAGTTAACATCCGCGAGAAAAATTTCAAACTCAACCTTGACGTCGCTCTTCTTCGCCGTTCGATCCGTTCGGGGTGTGTTTCGAGGCGTAGCTCAGACATCTGCGCGGTAACTTTGCGCGGCGGTGCGGCGGAGACGCGCTGGGAGGCGTGCTATGGAGCGCTGAAGTGCAATTTCGGATGACCGGATGCGGTAGTCGTCCAGTGCTGGACGAAGCGCCAGACGACGCGCCAGGCGAATGCGCGCGTCGTCTGGCTCGAAAGATCCGTTCCCTCTAGGAAAGTTGCAGGGTCTTGTTGACGTCGCTCATGATCGCGGCGGCGGTTGGCTCGGTGAGGCCGCCGGCTAGAGTGGTCGGCACGCCGCGCGCTTCGGCGTCCACGCGATAGGAGATGGGGCCGAGCTTGCTGACGGCCCAGTTCATCCCGGCGACGACGTTTTGCTGGCCGCTGTTGGGGTGGCCGTCGGCTACGATGATCACATCGCCGGCCGCTTGCAGCACGTGGTTGCGAAGGATTACGCGGTGAATGGCGTCCTTCGGGATGGTGTTTCCGTTCACCTCGATGCCGTTCTTCGAGACGCGGAATTTCGCGGGCGTGCGGTAGAGCGTAGCTTGCTTCGAATGCATCAGCAAGTACATCGCGCCGTAGACGAAGCCGGCGGCAAGCACCCCGTAGAGAAAGCCCGTCGCAAGCGCAATCAACACCAGCAGACCGCCGGGGATCGCCACCAGCAGCCACGGAGCGGGCACGGGCTCCGGAGTCGTCGAGATTTCCGTCGCGTCGCCCATTTGTTGCGATTCATATCCTGGCATATCGTTCCTCCTCCTTGTACCTGGTTCACTTGAAGTCCTTGGAATTTGCGCAGTGGCCGTTCCGATCCCCGAAAACGATGTCGCCGCCCATAAGCAACGCGAAAAGCCCTGGCGCCAGGGAGACGCCGGTACGCTTTGCACCCGCCGGGCCTTTCAGCCGCGGACATTCACTACGCTATGCGTCAAAGGGGGAAGGAAACCGTCATCGCGCGTTCACATCTCGGGAGATGTGGCACTGTAGCGGGCCTGTTCCCCGTCACGGCTGAACTGGTCGCTCAACAACGCGCGCAACTAGCCGGCGGGCGAGAGTGTTCGGTAACTCTCACGTCATCGCGCACATACAAATGCACGCCTGTACTATTGCCCGGGTAGGGGGCTGTACCAATACTGAACCCATCTCTGTAGACACGGCGGGATTTCGTGGAAGATCAAGCAAATGTCCGGATGACTGCGGCACGCGCCTTCGTGCGCAGCCTTAACATCCTGCTGAAGTTCGCCAAGATGTATGACTTCGGGCATCCGCGAACCACGACGCAGTACGAAACGGCGTGGAGTGAGTTGCAGGTAGCCCTCGGACCCAAGGAAGATCAAGCGAGCCTGCTGCTGGCAGTTTCCGGCAACCAACTCCTCCTGGACGGAAAACCACTGGAAGGGGGAGCAGCGGAGAAGAGCTTCGCGCGGCTGTTTTCCAACGCGGGGATAGCCAGCCTTCATTTTTCTCCCAAGGTTACGAAAGCCAGCCTCGCCAAACTCGTAAAGGCCTTCCCGACAGGATCAGGCATGAAGGCCGCGCAAGTCGGGGAGCAATTCAAGGTCGCATTGCAAGGCGATCCGCACATCCAGGTGAACGAAGTGTGTTTCGTGGCGGCGGATTCGGCGGTCGCGAAGTCCACGATGGCCGCGCAGTTGGCGGCGCGCTCGTTGGGATTCAGTCCGGAAAGAACGGAAAACTTGTTCAGCGACCCCGAGAAACTGCTGCAACTGATTATGGCGGCTGAGGGCACGAAGCGGTCTGGGAATACCGGAGCGAACGGGGGTGCATCGCGCGGATCCGGTCTCGATCCGCGAAATGCAGTCGCACCGGAAAGTCAAAACTCGGCGATCCAATACGTCAGCCAGGATCCAGGTTTGGTCGTCAGGAACGAAGCGGCGGGCGACTGGCAAAATAGCGGCGCTTCCCCGGGATTCGAATCGAAGGCCGGCGATTATACCAGCTGGAGCGACGGAGCAGGAAGCGGCGATACGGCCGCAAGCGCTCGACCGCTAGGCAGCTTCAAGGGGCCTGGCTCGGAGACGCTGAAGACCGGGCAGATCGCTCTGAAGGCCGGCGAACTGAAAGGGATCTTGCAAGTGCTGGGGCAGCTTGGGCGCGCGAGTGACGGCCCGAAGGGGAAACTGCACACGATCGAAGCGCAGTTGGCGGCGCTGCCGCAGAATGCGGAATTCACGGCCAACCAGGTGCTCGCGACACTCGCGGCGCACGCTCCGACGCAAGCAGCGGATCCCGCGGAACTCTTGAAGCTCGCCGAACACATCGCCGTGCGCTTTGCTCTGGAAAGTTACGAGCGCGGCGACACGAAAGTGAACGCGGTACAGCAGACGCTCAGCGACATGCAACAGGAGCTCGATGTTCTGCGCAAGACGCTCGGCGTCTACGAAGAAAAGATGACCGAAGCGGGGATTGAGCTGCAATCGGAAAACGAAGTGCTGGCGCACCGATTCTGGGGCCAAGTGACGGAAGAGAAGAAGAAGAGCGTGCTGGAATCCGGCGAGGCATGGTGCGTGCCCGCGGCGAAAGTGCGGGATTACGTCGAAGGCCTGCGTCGGAACGGACAAGCCGAAGCCGCGGAAAAGATTTTGCGGAATTACGCGAATTGCATCGCGAGCAATAATCCCGAGCAACGGCGGCACGCCGCCACGGGGCTAATTGAACTCGCGCCGGTGTATGCCAACTCCAGCGAGCAGCTTTTCCTGGACGTGATCCGCCTGGCCGGGCTGCAGTTCGCCGAGACGAGCGATCCAAATTTGCAGAGCGTGGTGGGAGCGGCATTCGTTCGTCTCGCACAAGAAGCGGCGAACAAGCGGGCGTATCCGGTAGTGCAGCATGCCGCGGAAATGACGAGCTTCATCGAATCCGAAAATCCCGGCATGGCCAACAATCTGCGGGCAAGGATCGGCCTCGAGCTCCGCGTACCGGACTTCATCGAAGGAGCGTTGAAAACCGGCGATGTGCCGGAGGAACTGGCAGAACTGTTGCGGCGCATGCCGCTAGCGGCCGTCGAGCACATTGCGGCGCGGTTTGGGCGCGCGTCGCTGGTCGAGGATTCGGAAAGCCTTTTGTGGATGATGGAAGTGCTGGGCCCCGAGGTGATCGAACATTTGCGCGAACGCCTGGAACATGGCGAACCCAGCGCGGCAATCGATACCGTCGGATTGCTCACGCGCATAGACATTGAAAGCGTCGAACGAATCCTGCCGGGACGCGTGAAGGAATGGAAACGCGCCGCGCATGACCGCGTCGTGCGGCAAATCGCCGTCAGCCGCGCGCCAGGGCGCGGACGATTGCTGCTCGACCTGTTTCCGTATGTTGATCCGCTGGTGCGTCCAGCCTTGCTTGATGAGATCGGCATGAGCGGTGAAGCATCGGCTGATATGAGCTTGTTGCGCTTGGTGGAGGGAGACCTGCCGCAGAACGGCAGTGAATATCTGCGGCTGAAAGCCGTCGAAGCGCTGGGCCGGTTGGGAACTTCGCAGGCTGAAGCGGTGCTGCGGAAAGTGGCGGAGGCCCGCAAGACTCTGCGCTGGGCGCACCCTTACGAAATGCGGCTGGCGGCGGTGCAGGCGATGAACAATATCAATCTGGAATGGGTGCAAAGTTTCATTCCGCGCAGCGAACTGAACGTGGCGGATCTAATGATCGAGCCGCTGGCCGCCGATCCGGAATCCCTGACGGTTTGCCAGCGGCGATACGTACGATTCCAGATGGACCCGCCCGTGCCCGGTGAAGCGCTGGCATCGAAGAAGAAATGCAAGATCGCGGTGCGAGCCCTCAGCTTGTCCGGTGGAATGGGCGAACCGCAGCAGATTTTGCATCCCGGAGCTATCGTGGAGTTGCGCTTGAACCCGGGCAGAAAAGCGATCCGGTTCCAAGGAGTCATTCGCAACGCGACTCCGCAGGAGGCGTCCTTCGAGATTGTGGACATCGAATTCGAGGAACGCAGCAAGCTCCGGAAATTGTTGCTGAACTGTGGAAAAGCTCCGCAGCAGGGTGAGAGCGCCCCGCAGCAACAGACCGAACGGCAGACGGTCGTGACTGCGAGCTAGAGTAATTGCCGCGAAAAAAAATCCCCGGTCGGTATGGGGGTACCGGCCGGGGTGAACTTCTGTTGCGTCTGGGTGTTTTGACTCCGGCGTCTGCCAGGGCGCCGGAATGACTGCCACGCACGCCCAATCTAGAGAATCAGCCGGAACAACGCAATAATGTAAAAGCATTACAGCCGGGTGTTGGTAGCGGCGGCGTCTCGCCGGCTCTTTTTCTTATTCGCAGGCCCCGCGCGGATCGCTGATTGCAGGAATATTCCCGGGCTAAGGACCGGAAGGATTGCGCACGGAATCCAGGCCGCGCAACACGGATTGCTCATCCGGGCTCAGGCCGCGCATAAATTGCGGATCGTTCAGGGCGGCCTGCCGGTCCGCCGGGTTCATTTGCTGCAGCGTGTGCAGGCGGCCGGTGACCACCTGCTTGCGGTCCGGCGACATCTGCTGCCACTTCGGCAGCAGCGTTCGCTGCACATATTGCCGCTGATCCGGCGTCATGCGCTGCCACGTCGCAGCGCGATCTTTGAGCGCGCCACGTTCTGTGGGCGACAGATTATTGTACTTCTGCAAATTCTGGCGAATCTGCTGCTGACGCTCCGGGGGCAGGCTCCGGAAGCGTTCGTTATTCTGCAGAAAGTGTTCCTGCTCTTGCGGCGACATTTGCCCGAGGCGCTGCACCCATGGTCCGGGCAATTTCGCTGCGCCCTGTCCGTTTGCGCCCGCGCGTTCATTCGCTGGAGCGCTACTTCCCTGCCCCTGCGCGCCGTTGGCATTCGTTGGCGGACGATAATTATTGCCGCTGGGATGCTGGCCGCCTTGATTCCCGCCCGCGCCACCGCCGCCATTCGGGTGATTCGCATTCCCGCCGGGATTGCCGCCCCGACTGCCACCCTGATTGGCATTCGGGTGCGCTCCAGAACCTTGTGCGTGGTACTGCGGATGATACTGAGGATGCGGAGGCCGTGCCGCTTGCACACGCTGCGGCCGGAATTGCCGGGCCGGGTACATACCCCGCCCGCCGTAAGGCCGTTGCGCCGACGCAGGCTGCGCGCTCATCAACAGCAGGGGCGCAAGAAGCAGCCCCATCGCTAGCGCGAAAAGTGTCCTGCGATAACGCATTTTCATTTCACCATTATTCAGCTGTTGTGCTTCGCCTTATTCTTCAGTAGCGGGCTGCTGATCGTTCGCCGGATTCACAGGCTGCGCTTGCTGGTCCGCGGGCGCCGCTTCCACCGGCACTTCCGACAGCGCGTCGAACTTGCTCAGCACGTCGTAATTTTCGAGCACGCCCAGATCCTTGATCGCCTCGAAATCCTGCTGCTCGGTGCCCGCCACATTTCCTTCGCGCGGCAGCTTCGCCATCCACACGCTCAAAGCCAGCAGCAGCGCCATCGCAAATGCGAGGCGAGGCTGCGGCACCAGCCAGCCAAGCCAACCGCGCCGCGGCTCTTCCGCGATTCGCGCCCGAATCCGCGCATCGAAACCGAGCGAAGGCTCAACCAGCGGCACTTCGTCCAGCACGCCCCACAGCTTGCGGAAATCTTCCGCGCGCTGGTGGCAGGCGCTGCACGCGGCCAGGTGCTCTTCCACCTCGTGCCGCTCCGCCGAATTCGCCCGGCGATCCAGATAGGCAATCAGTTGCTTGGAAACGTCTTCACACTTCTTCATGATGGCCGTCCTTCCCTTGCGCGATTGGCGACCGACTGAGATACCAGCGGGGCCAGCTGCACGCGCAAGGTCTCGTAAGCGCGAAACAAAAGCGATTTCAGCGCGCTTTCCGAGCATTCCAAAATTTTGGCGATTTCGCCGTAATCCATCTCTTCGTATTTATGCAGCAGTACCGCGACGCGCTGCTTTTCCGGCAGCGCCGCGATGGCGCGGCGGATAAATTCCGAGCGGTCGCGCTCAATCATCTTTTCGTCAATGCGCAATTCGCGCGCCGGCAATTGCAGCGGCGCGGCATCCTCTTCCACCGGCGCGTCAATCGAAACGTCCATCTGCCGGTAGCGATTATCGCGCAGCGAATTCAGAGCCAGGTTCGTCGCGATGCGAAAAAGCCAGGTGGTGAATTTCGCGCTGGGAGAATACTGCTTTCGCGCGCGGTACACGCGCAAAAAAACTTCCTGCGCCAGATCTTCCGCCGTCCCCGTATTGCGGACCATGCGGTAGAGAAAATTGACCAGTGGCGTGCGGTATTTTTGGAGGAGAAGGTTGAAGGACGCTTCGTCTCCCGCCTTCACGTCCAGCATCAATTGGACGTCAGACCTGGTCATGGCCCCCACATTGTATCTAACACCTGCCGTGCCATAAAGTTGCAGGGTTTGGGTGTGTTCCATAGCCGTGCTCTGGCCTCAGTCTATGGAACCCGGTTGACGCCGAAAAGTTGCCTTGGACGGTGGCAGTGGCGCGCGCGACAGTGCGCATCTTACTCTTTTGCCTTCAGCAGGTTAAATCCGACTGGGTATACCTGGAAACTAGAGGTGAAATAGGGCCTTCAGTCCCAGCATGACGGCTACTCCGAGGAATACCAGCAAGGCCATGCCGAACGCCGGCTCGCGGTTCACTTCGGGAATTAGGTCTGAGGCCGCCACATACAGAGTGACTCCCGCGGAGAGCGGCAAGGCATCCTGCACCGTGGTGCGCAGCGCGAACATCAGCGCCATGCCCAGCAACGTGGCGCCGCCGAGAATCACCGACGAAATGAACGCTGCGCGCCGGCTCTGTCCGCTTGCAAGCATCAGCGACGCCACGGTAAAACCCTCGGGCAACTTATGCAGGAAGATCGCGAGGAAAATCAAAATGCCCAGCGAAGTGGAGACCAGCAGGCCCGAAGCGATCGCCACACCATCGAAGAGCGTGTGAATTCCCAGGCCAAGCAGCGCCGCGTAGCTGGCGTGCGCGTGAGAAATCTCTTCCTGGTGAGTTTCTTCACCGAAATGAAAATGCGGCGCGAGCGTGTGTTCGAAAAAATGAACGAGGAAATATCCGCCCAGTACGAGGAGAAAAACGGTGCTGGTGTCGCGGAAGAAGAATGATTCGTGATCGCCGCGCAGCTTCAGCGATTCCGGAATCATCTCCAGCAGCGCCGTCGCCAGCATGAAGCCCGCGCCCAGCGCGATAAAATATTTCAAATACCGCCGCGACCACTGCCCGTGCGCAATCAACGACCCGCCCAGCACATTCGCCCCTGCCGCGGTAACGCCCAGCAGCGCGCCGAAGAGTATGCGCGAGCTTGTCAGCATGAGTGTGAAATACCTCGCAAGCTGCGCGACTGCATCGCCGTTTGCCCTACCATCGTGTGGCCCATGCAGGCGCATTCAAAGAGGTGGGCTTTGCGCGGTTGAAGTCCGGAGCGACTTCGCCGTTTTTGAGCTTCGCCGCGAACAATTTACCCTCATTGCCAAAAACAAGCCTTCCCTGCTGGTCAAAATCGGCGCATGTACCCGTACCCACAAGGAATGATTTCCCTTGCTTGGTTGCGAGCGAGCAAAGCCATTGCTCTCCCGGATCAAAGTATTTTTCTACCCGGAGTTTTGTGCCGCCTTTGGAGACTTGCTTCTCAAACATCGCGGGCTGGATTGTGCGACGTCCATGATCGTCGTATTCGAGATTTTGCAGAAACTTCCACCCGTCTCGCTCCATGCGCGGAACCAGCACCCCGTCGTCTTCGCCCGCTGCGCTGGAGTTGGAACGAACGCGAACGCCGGTCGGAAGATGTCTAGGATGCGGTTCTGAAGCATCGAGGCGGTGGTTGAGGAACCCGTCGCGACTCGTTGTGAAAAGTCCGCCACCGTGCCAGCAATCGCCTTTTGGCCAGAGCGCCAACGCCGTGAGAAACGGCGGCTTGCTGATCGCGGTCCAGGCGCAGGTGTATTCCTTGTCTGATACGGTCTTCTTATTGAATTTGCTGGCGAAGTAAATCAGCAAGGAGCCGTCCGGCGATACATCGGAGCGGCCCGCATAAATATGACCGTGGAACCACTGCCCTGGCTCGAACGAGTCGGTTTTCGTGTCCCATTTGACGATCTGGACCCATTGGCTCGGACCTCGCCGGAAAATGACGCCGATCGGCGCGCGCCGTGCGAGAAGAAATTGCAATCGGCACGGTGCTGGCGCTTTCGATTTCATTCGATCTGCCTCGAGGTCGCGTCATTTATCCCGAATGTCGGAACAAAATCACATCGCCGTCCTGCACGATGTATTCCTTCCCTTCCAGCTTCACTTGCGCCTTCTCGCGGGCGGCTGCAAAACTCTCAGCCTTTACCAAATTTTCCCAGTTCACCACTTCGGCCTTGATGAATCCGCGCTCGATGTCGCTGTGAATCGCGCCCGCGGCTTCCTGCGCGTTCATGCCGCGACGGATGGTCCACGCGCGGCATTCCGGTTCGCCCGCAGTGAGAAATGAAATCAACCCTAGCAGCTGGTAGCTGGCCTGAATCAGGCGGTCGCGGCCGGATTCCTTCAGGCCATACGCGCTCATCATTTCCTTGGCTTCCGCTTCGGGCAATTCCGCGAGTTCGGCTTCGATCTTTCCGCAGAACGGCACGACGGCCGTCTGCGGTTTGGCGCCGAGTTTTTCCAGATGATGCTTCTCGATCACGCGGTCGATGTCCGCCGCTTCGTCATCGCCCAGATTCAACACGTAGAGCATCGGCTTGCGCGTCAGAAATTCGAAGCTGCTCAGCATTTTCAATTCTTCCGGCTTGAATTCCAGTTCGCGCAGCGGTTTTTCGGATTCCAGCGCCGCGCGGCAACGCATCAGCAGCGCCAATTCCGTTTCCAGGATCGTTTCTTTTTTCTTTTTCAGATCTTTTTCCAGGCGTTCCACGCGCTTGGAGGCCTGTTCCAGGTCGTAGAGCATCAATTCGATTTCTACGCTCTCAATATCGCGCAGCGCATCCAGCGAGCCCCCTTCGTGCGGCACCGCGGGATTTTCAAACAGCCGCACCACTTGCGCCAGCGCGTCCGCTTCGCGCAAAGGCACGAGCGATGCCGAATTTTTCTCGCGGTCTTTCTGCAAGCCGCCCACATCAACGTATTCGATCGTCGCGAACGTGTTTTTCTTCGGCTTGAATATTTCCGCCAGCTTCAGCACGCGCGCGTCCGGCACCTTGGCAATGCCGATGTGCGCCTGGTTAGGCGTGCTGCGCCCTTCGACGCGCGCTCCTGTGAGAATGCGGAACAAGCTAGTCTTCCCTACCTGCGGCAACCCAATTATTCCTGTTTTCATGAGCCCACGATACTAACACAAGCGCGCAGCACCGCAGTTGCCGACAGGCACGATGCTTTTGCGTTTGAATTTTTGGTGACGACGTCTGGGCTCGCGAATTATGCTAATCTCCCGCAAGGAGAGCAGCCCTGTCGAATTTCATCCAGGTCACGCCATTCATGATGGTCCGAGACATCAACCGCGCGGAGAGTTTCTTCACCGCCATATTGGGCTTCGAAACACTTGTTCGCTACCCCGATCACGCCTACGTGCATCGCGAAACCGCGGGCTTCCGAATCTGGGAGCAGACAGGCAAGGACGCCGCGCCTCCCGGGACGTGCCGCTTCGCGTATTACATTGACGTTCGCGACGTAGATCGGTTGTACGCGGAGCTAAAGCCGAAACTCGACACGCTGCCAAAGGGCGACGTTCACGGGCCGGCGAACAAGCCGTACGGCCGGCGCGAACTGCTGGTGCTCGCGCCGGACGGAAACTTACTCGCGTTCGGCCAAGCTATCGGCGGAACTTCGCCAGAGGTCCACGCCCATGACTGAAATTATTCCGCTTCCCTTCGATCACGTCAAAGCGCACGAACATATCACGCGCACGGACAAGCGCATGGCGCGCATCATCGCCAAGACCGGCGCGTTCCGATTCCAGCTGGACCAGTGCGACAGCGTTTACGAATCGCTGCTCGAAGCGATCGTCTATCAAAGCATTTCGGGGAAAGCGGCCGCCACGATTTACGCACGCGTGAAAGCGCTCGGTTCGAACGGCCTTTGCCCGACGCCCGCGGAGATTCTCGCGCTTCCTGATCAAAGACTGCGCGAGGCGGGGCTTTCCGGCGCGAAAACCGCGGCGATGAAAGACCTCGCGCAGAAAACCATCGAAGGCGTCGTGCCCACGCTCGAAGCCGCGGGACTATTGTCGGACGAGGAACTCGTCGAGCGCCTTGTTTCCGTGCGCGGCATCGGCGCCTGGACCGTCGAAATGTTTTTGATCTTCCGCCTAGGGCGCCCCGACGTCCTGCCCATCCACGATTACGGTGTGCAAAAAGGTTTTGCGCTCGCCTACGGCAAAAAAGAAATTCCCAAGCCGCGCGAACTGGCCGCCTTCGGCGAACGCTGGCGCCCCTACCGCACGGTCGCCAGCTGGTACATGTGGCGCGCCGTCGAACACTACGGCAAGACGCGCACGATCACGAAAAACACCAAAGCCAAGAAGCTCAAGCCGCCGAAGAAGAAATCCAGCAAGCGGTCCGCCGTAATGAAGCACTCCGTGAAGAAGAAATCGTCGCGAAGAAAAAAGCGTTCCTAGGGCTGAGGTGCGCTACGCCTTTCGTAGCGCCGGCGTCTCGCCGGCTCTTTGCATTTGCCTTTGTAGCGGCCGGTTCGGGTTTATCGAACCGGGCACGCCTTTGACTTGCATTTGTAGCGGCCGCCGTCAGGCGGGCGCCTTTGACTGCGGTTTTCTCTGCGAGCTCCGGCCTCTGCGCCCTGCGCGTTAAGTCTTTTGACCTACTCCTACTTTCCCGCGTTCCGAACCGTGAAAAACAGCGACACGATCCCCAGCAGCAACACAACGACCTCAATTCGCACCGAGGTCTGATGCAAGCGGTCAAACTCCACGCGCAACGGATTGTCCTTTGGCGTCGCGTCCACTGAAACCATTTCCGTGCGCAGCTCCGCGAGGCGCGGCGTCACACGCGTCTGGGACACCACCGTTAGCAGCAGCATCAAGAAAACGCCCAGCATCGCCGGCTGCACAAACGCCTTCAGCGAAGGTGCCAGCGCGAAACCCGCCACCAGAAACAGCACCGCTGCAACCATCCCCATGTAGTGCAAACGCGCCAGCGAATACCCCACTACCAGCCCGGCCTGATCGCGGCTCTGCAACACGCCGAACGCGCCCCGTGTGACTACAAAACTGAGATAAATTATCGACCCCACCCAAGTGCCCAACGCAAACACCTGTACGAATCGCAAAATGCTATTCATCGCACGCTCCCCGAGCCCGTGCATTGTACTTCTGAAACCCACAGCGTAGCATTCCGTCGCGAGGCTGCGACAGCGCGGACTCGCTCTGACGACCTCTTGGGCGCGTTCGAACGAGGGATTCAAAGCGTCGAAACAATCGTGGCAGAGTCGGGAACGCAGTCGTGACCGACCGAGTGCGCAGCTTCGAGCACTCAAGGGACGTCACAGTATTCATTTCACGCATCGAGCAACCCAAAAATCGCGCAGGGTTTCAGAATCCCCCAAGAGCCCCGGCATCTTAGGGCGCAGCCACACAATGCTTTCGCATTTTATTCGCCTTCCGTGTACAATGCGGTCCTGGTGTTGAATTTTTCGGAATCCACAGCCCGGCTCGAGCGTGCAGCAGTTCGCTGTTGCGCTTTTCTAGCGCAGGCGTGTACAAGGTTATACGAGACATGGCAACGAGTCTTCCACTCATCCCGGTCACTAGGCGCGAAGCTCCATCATCGACGGACAAGGGTTCCGCGTACGAACCACTGGCGTCGGTGTGGTATGGAGAAGACGCGGAGCTGATCGAACGCCTACTAAGCTTCTACCCACGAAAAAGACCGCGAAGAATCTTGGATGCCACGGTAAACGGCGGCAGGTTTTGGAAAGACAGCAAGCGGCCGGTGATCGGGATCGACATTGACCCGCGCCACCGCCCTACATTCGTTGCTGACAACACTGCAATGCCCTTCCGCGATGACTCCTTTGACGTGATTGTTTATGATCCGCCGCACATACCCAATCAGGGAAAAGACAAGTCAAAAGACTTCAACACGCGCTTCGGGCTTGTGGTGCGTTCATCCAAAGAGAACCACTATACGTTCACTCACACGTTTCCGCCTTTCGTGAAGGAAACCTATCGTGTTCTGAAAGCGGAGGGCATCTTGCTCTGCAAGATCACGGACTACGTTCACCACCATCGCTATCAATGGGCGCACATTGAATTCATCAATGCTGCTCGTGAAGCGGGCCTGACGCCTTGCGACTGCATCGTGAAAATTCGAAAAGGGCCGATCATTGATCCTAAATGGAAGAACGCACACCACAGCAGAAGGCAGCATTGCTACTGGTTGATATTCCGAAAATCCAAGAAGTGTGAGTAATTCCCAGGACCTTGAAGCCGAAGCCAGTAAACCCTGCCACTAGCGCTGTCAGCTTGCGAGCTTTGACGCCGCCCAACCCCTCGCGACAGATTGGCTTTCATCAGCTTCTCGTGGCAGCGCGTAAGAAATATTTCATTGACGCCCTTTCAGATGCCTTGGGCAGCCTTGACCCAAAGAAAATCAAAGAACAAATTGCAAAGTATGTCCCACCGGACGTGCAGAAGCGGCTTGCAGCAGCGGGCCTGCGGGATGAATACGTGTTCCCGGTTCCTGCCGTTCTCGAATCGAAGCCATCGCTGATTGGTTACTATCGCCTACTGCTGGGTGCCCCGCAGAAAAGCTTTTATAAGGGCGCAACGGGGATGGGCCAATTCAAGAGCATGGAAGAGCTGGGCACCATATTTCGGAGGCAACAGACGGCAGTCCCAAACTTCTGCTCCGCGATGGCCAAACCTCTCGCAGAACTTGTGCGCCAGATACCCAATTTTGCCGAACGGGATCTGCGTGAACTCCCTTTGTTGACGTTCGGCTCTCAGTTGCAAGGTTCTGTCTTGGTTCAGCCTGAAATGGAGAGGTGACGTCTTCCGTTAGTGAAAGTTCCGCCCCTGCGGGGCGGGGATTTTCAAGGCATTGCTGCGAAGAGCCCGTCGGGTTATCCCTCAGCATGGTTGCAT
>Ga0210394_10000809_pt1 | contig 57609 bp, 54 predicted proteins | sample IncBWC12MmetaG_FD_160121 | JGI IMG/M metagenome (GOLD analysis project Ga0210394, IMG submission 160121) | Forest soil microbial communities from Barre Woods Harvard Forest LTER site, Petersham, Massachusetts, United States - Inc-BW-C-12-M | ecosystem: Environmental > Terrestrial > Soil >...
TAGAAGCCTCTAGTTTTGGAAGAGCGGCTTTGCCCTTGCGGCAACAAGCGCCTGCGCCGACTTAAAATCCCTCTAAGGTAATTGGCGGCCGGGACCGTCACGCTTGACCTTGCTGCCCGCGGCTGGAAATACACAGCATGACCACAAACAAACAGACCGATGCGCGCCAGCAGATACCTCTGGGATTGGCCAAGCGCGGCTATTCGGGCGTGATCCATCGCCTCGCCGCCGACCAAGCCAACTCCGCGCTTTCAGCGATCGAACTCGAAAGCCGCCTGATCGAACTCGGCTTCGTCGAAGGCGCCAAGGTCGAGGTGCTGCACGAAGGCATTGTCGGGCGCGACCCGATCGCTGTCCGCATCGAGAACGTCACGATCGCGGTGCGCCGGCGCGAGGCGATGGCGGTCATTGTCGCCTGACGAAACGGTGCAGCACCATGGAAGCCCCGTTATTGCATCTCGCTTTGGTGGGCACACCCAATAGCGGCAAAACCTCGCTGTTCAATGCGCTGACCGGCAGCCGCCAAAAGGTCGCGAACTATCCGGGCGTCACGGTGGAGCGCAAGGAAGGCTTCTTCGTCACCCCGCTCGGGCGTCAGGTGTCGGTGGTCGATCTGCCCGGCACCTATTCGCTGCGCGGCCGCAGCCCTGATGAAGAAATCACCCGCGATATCGTACTCGGGCGCAGCGTCGGCGAATCCGTGCCTGATCTCGTCCTCTGCGTGGCCGATTCGACCAACCTGCGGCTAACCATTCGTCTGGTGCTCGAACTCAAGCGTACCGGCCGGCCGCTGATGCTGGTGCTCAACATGTTCGACATCGCCACAAGACGCGGCGTCACCGTCGACGTCGCGCGCCTGTCCGGGATGTTGGGCGTTCCGGTGGTGACATCGATCGCGGTGCGCAAGGGAGGTATCTCCGATCTCTTGCGGAAAACCGATGAGATCGCCAGCCAGGCGCCGATCGCCTTGCAGCAGAATCTCTGGCGGCCACTGTCGGTCGCCGAGCTGCGCGCCACCCAGCGCGAGGCCGACCGGATCATTGCCGCGACCATCAGCCTGCCGGCAAGACCCGACACCTGGACGGCGCGGATCGATGCCGTGGTGCTGCACCCGGTGGCGGGCCTCGCCATCCTGGCGCTGGTCCTGTTCGTCATGTTCCAGGCGGTGTTCGCCTGGGCGCAGCCGCTGATGGAGCTTCTATCGTCCGCCTTCGCCGCCTTGGGTCAGCTGGTGCATGACACCTTGCCCGCGGGCCTGCTGCAAAGCTTCCTGCAGAATGGCGTGATTTCCGGCGTCGGCAGCGTCGTCGTGTTCCTGCCTCAGATCGTGATCATCTTCCTGTTCATCCTGCTGCTGGAAGATTTCGGATACATGGCGCGGGCGGCGTTCCTGATGGATCGCATCATGGGCGGTGCTGGCCTGCACGGCCGGGCTTTCATTCCGCTGCTTTCAAGTTTCGCCTGCGCCATCCCCGGCATCATGGCGACGCGCGTCATCGACAATCGCCGCGACCGGCTGACCACGATCCTGATCGCGCCGCTGATGACCTGTTCGGCGCGCATCCCGGTCTACACGCTGATCATTTCCGCCTTCATCCCGGCCGAACAAGTTTGGGGCTGGGTCAATCTGCGAGGCCTGGTGATGTTCGGCCTTTATGCCGCCGGCATTACCAGCGCATTGGGCGTCTCGTTCCTGATCAAATTCTTGATGTGGCGCGACTACGCCCCGGCGCCGTTCATGCTGGAATTGCCTGACTACAAACTGCCTCGCGCCCGTAGTATCGCCATCGGCGTCTATACGCGGGCCAAAATGTTCCTGCAGCGCGCCGGCACCACGATTTTCTCGATGATGGTGCTGATCTGGTTCCTGGCGTCGTTTCCCTCCGCCCCCGCCGGCGCCGACGGCCCCGCTATCAACTACAGCCTGGCCGCCATGATCGGCAAGGCGCTGGAGCCGTTGTTCGCTCCGCTCGGCTTCAACTGGCAGATCGTGGTGGCGCTGATCCCCGGCATGGCGGCGCGGGAGGTCGCGGTCGCCGCTCTCGGCACGGTCTATGCGATCGAGGGCGGCAAGGAAGCCGCCGATCAGATCGGGCAGGTGCTTGCCACCAAATGGAGTCTGGCGACGGCGCTGTCGCTGCTCGCCTGGTACATCTTCGCCCCGCAATGCGCCTCCACGCTGGCGGTGATCCGGCGCGAGACCGGAAGCTGGAAATGGATGGCGATTACCTTCGCCCATATGTTTGCGCTCGCCTATGCCGCGAGCCTTGCGACCTACAACGTCGCCGTCGCGCTCGGCGCCGGCTAGTCACCCGCAATGACGCGCCGATGCGTGGCGCGGCTACATCTGCTTCATCACAAGTTAGAACGTCTCCAGTTTAGAAGGAGTCTCTTTGCCGACCCAGCCGTAAGCCGCTAGCTGATAGCTTCAAACTCAAATGCAACGTACAAGAAAGTGAAGCAGGGTGGCGGTAAAGTCTGGACGGGATCACGCTGTTGCGCTTTGCGTGGCCGCTGGCTTTCTCTTGGGGGGCAGCGGGGCGCGCGCCGAGGATCCAAGCTCATGGCGAGAGATCGAAACCAAATACATTTTTGGATTTACCCTCGGTTCAGGCATCGGCCTCGAGGGTGAGAAGGAAGTTACAGTCGACAGTATCGGCCGGTTCGGCAAGCGCGACGGGCACTACGCGGCATCGGAAACCAAGTACGAGTACGAGTTCACGCCGTCGCAGTTCATCCAGATTGAATTTGGCGCACTCGGATCGACCCACAACATAGGCGGCGTGACCGGTCTCGACGACCGGAGCCAGATCGCCTTGGGCGGCGCCTTTGCGGAATTGCGCTACCTTGCGATCGAGCGCACCTCGAATAATCCGTTGGCGGTAACGCTGGCAGTGGAGCCGACCATACGGCGGATCGATGAAACCGTCGGCGAGCGCGTACAAAATTTCGAGTTCGAAACCGCCGTTAACGCCGATCTCGAACTGCTGAGGAATCGCCTTTATGCGGGATTCAATTTGCTTTACGAGCCGGAGGTCACCCGAACCTCGCTCGGCTACACCCAACGCGAGGCCAGGGCCGGCGGCTCGGCGGCATTGTCGTTTCGCATCACTTCCAACGTCGTGCTCGGCGGTGAAATCTGGTATCTCAGACACTACGATGCCGCAAATCTGACGGCATTTACCGGCGATGCGGTGCTGCTGGGACCTACACTCTTCATCAAATTCACGCCGAAAATGTTTATGACGGCGGCATGGAATGCCCAGGTCTGGGGCCGTGAGGTCGGTAATCCGGCCGCGTTCAATCTGTCGGAGTTTCAGCGCAATCGTGTCAAACTCAAATTCGCGTATGAGTTTTGAGCAAAACGCGCAACACCTGAAAGGACTCAAAGTGCCACCTTTGCCCCTCATGATGAGAAACCTGGCTTTGGCCGCGATTTGCATGATTGCTATGTTTCAGACCCCTGCGTCCCATGCGCAGCAGGCGACCGAGATTCAACTGACCTACTCAAAAGGCCAGTTCCAGCCGAGCCAGGTGAGCGCGCCCGCCGACAAGCCGATCTCGTTCCGCATCAAGAACCTCGATGCCAAGGCCATGGAGTTCGAGAGCACCTCGCTGCGGGTCGAAAAGGTGGTCGCCGCGGGCAGCGAAGGCGTCGTCAACGTGCGGGCGCTGAAGCCCGGGCGCTACGAATTCTATGACGATTTCAACGACAAGGCGCGCGGCACCCTGACCGTGCAATAGGTGGACACGTGCTGGCTGCCCTCATCATCGTATTCCGCGAGGTATTCGAAGCCGGCCTGATTGTCGGCATCGTACTCGCGGTAACCAGCTCGGTTCCGAACCGCAATCGCTGGATCGGCGGTGGGGTGTTGGCGGGCGTACTGGCGGCTTGCCTGGTCGCCGTATTTGCCGGCGGGCTTTCACAGCTGTTTGCGGGCATGGGCCAGGAGCTGTTCAACGCGGCGATACTGGGCATCGCTGTGATCATGCTGACCTGGCACAATGTCTGGATGGCGCATCACGGCCGTGAAATGGCCCTGGAATTACGCGCGGTTGGTCAAGCGGTCGCCGACGGAACGAAATCGCTGCTGGCGCTGGCCGTGGTGGTCGGCGTCGCCGTCTTGCGCGAGGGCAGCGAGGTCGCGCTGTTCCTGTACGGCGTCGCCGCCTCCGACGGCGGGTCGGCCCCGAGCCTCGCGCTCGGCGGATTCATTGGTCTGACGCTGGGAGCCGCCGTTTGCCTGCTGACCTATTTTGGCCTGATGCGCATCCCGCCGCGGGCGTTGTTCGCCACCACCACCGCTCTGATTACGTTGCTGGCGGCCGGCATGGCGGCGCAGGCTGTGGCATTTCTCGAACGCGCCAGCTGGCTGAACTCGCTCGACACCGTGGTCTGGGATAGCGCATGGCTGCTCCCGGAGAAGAGCATCGCCGGCCGGACCATGCACACCTTGATCGGCTACACCGATCAGCCGACGCAGATGCAGCTTTTGGTCTATGCCGCCGTGTTGCTCATGACATTCATGCTGATGCGGCTGACCGGTTCGCAACCAGCGAACCGCGCCGCGCAGGTCGGTTGAGCAACGATTATTGCAAGCCGGTATCGCCGCTGGTGCGCTTCTTGGCGAGGTCCATTTCGGTGACCGCGATCAGGATCTCGGCGCGTGTCTTGAGATCGGGCGCCTCCAGCATCGCCTGTTTTTCCGGCGGCCCATAGGGCGACATCATCGCCAGCGCATTGACCAGCGCCTCGTTGGGAGCGCTCTCGACGCCTTCCCAGTCGACCTTGAGATTGTTGGCTTTCAGAAAATCCGTCAGCACCTCGAGCAAGGCTTCCCGATCGACGGCCTCCTCGCCCTTGCGCGCGGTGAAATCGTCGATGTAGGGAAAGTAGTCCACCTTGCATTGCCGGTACGGGGTCAGCACCGTCATTTCCTCGATCACCTTGAAACGTGAGATGCCGGTGAGCTCGAGGATGTAACGGCCGTCTCCGGCCTCGGCGAGCTGGGTAATGCGGCCCACGCAGCCGACGCGAAACAGCTTCGGATGGGCCTCGTCCGGCGAGTGAGAAACGTCCGGCTGGATCATCCCGATCAGACGATAACCGTCGCGAAAGGCGTCATCGACCATCGCCAGATAGCGCGGCTCGAAGATATTGAGCGGCATCTGCCCGCGCGGCAGCAACAACGCGCCGGGGAGCGGAAACACCGGGATCATCTCGGGAAGATCGCCGGGTCCGCGGTATTCGGCATTGATCGGCATATGCGGTTCCGGTGCTGGCCTCTAGGGCATCAGTTCCGGCGCCTGTCAATGCCGCAGATCAGCTCAAGCAATTTGCGCCAATCCGATCGCGCGGCAAAAAACCGGCGCCCATCCTCGCAGAATTAGAGTTATGCGAACAAAACCGTCGACAGTCGTTTTCGTCCCTCAACCGTAGCCTCGTCGGTCGGGCCCCACGCGTCGAAAAACTGTACCAGTTGTTTTCGAGCACCGTCCTCGTTCCATTTGCGGTCACGCTTGACGATTTCGAGCAACTGATTTGTCGCCTCGGCGCGCTTGCCGCTGGCGTTGAGCGCGGTCGCCAGGTCAAATCGTGCCTGATGATCGAGCGGGTTTGCGGCGACTTTCTGTTCGAGTTCGGTCACCGGGCCGAGCGTCTTGGCCTGCTCCGCAAGATCGATCGCTGCCTGTACCGCCTTGACCGCCGCATCGCCGCGCTTCGATTCCGGGACCATCGCCAGCGTCTGCTTGGCCTGTTCGATGGCGCCGGTCGCGAGGTAGCTTTTCGCCAGTCCCGCAAGCGCCGCGATATTGGTGGCATCGGCCGCCAGCACCTCGGCATAGATTTGCGCCGCCGTGGCGGGATCGCCCTCGGCCAGGGCGGTCTCGGCGTCTTTCAGGATTTCCGCGGCATTGGGCTCGCCAGGCATGCTCGCGGTCAGCTTGTTGATGAAGGCGCTGACCTGGCTTTCCGGCACCGCCCCCATGAAACCATCGGCAGGCTGGCCATTGACGAACGCGATCACGGCCGGGATCGACTGGATTCCCATCTGGCCGGGGATCGCCGGATGTTCGTCGATATTCATCTTGACCAGCTTGACCTTGCCATTGGCCGCGCGGACCGCTTTTTCGAGGATCGGCGTGAGCTGGCGGCACGGGCCGCACCACGGCGCCCAGAAGTCGATCAGCACCGGCTGACGCTTTGACTCCTCGATAACGTCCTTCACGAACGTCTGAGTGGTCGTCTCCTTGATCAGATCGGACGCTGCCTGCGGCGCCGGTCCACTACCCTGCTCTAGTATCGTCACGGGGATCCTCGCCTGATGTCCTGTAAAGGGGCCCATTCTAACACGGCCCGGCATGCGGTTCAGAAATTCACATTACCCAGATGGCGGTTTGACCGGAAATTTCAATCGGTTCCAGGCCCGCTCGGCCGTCTGTGGCGAAAGCCCGGTCAGCCTCTTCACTTTGCAGATAGGTCGCGCGGCATCGATTGCGAGCTTGCCACGGGGCTGAACGGGCAGGGCTATTCGAAAAAGTGCTCGAAATCGCGGCGCCATCATATTGCGCCATATGCCGGTCGTTTTGCCACTGGGTCCAGCGACAATGCGGCCTTAGCTGTGATTTCGTGCCATTCCGGCAAATTTCGGCCCAATACCCCCCTTTTAGATCGGGTCATCCGGCCCGTTCCGAGGGCTCGAGCCGGCTGTTGCATTCAAGGGCCGCATTTGGCATAGCTCTGCCCGTTGTCGGCGATCATGCGTCGGCAATCTCTCGGATGCGGGTGTAGCTCAGGGGTAGAGCACGACCTTGCCAAGGTCGGGGTCGAGGGTTCGAATCCCTTCGCCCGCTCCAGATTTTCTAGTTGGTGGCAGAGTTTAACGAAGGCCCGCTGTCTCGGCGGGCTTTTCGTTTTCCCTCGCGCGGCAATGGGAAGAAATTTCTTCTCAATTTCTCGTGGACCCGAGCGGGCCACGAGGCGGGCGCTTCTCTCCGGCGACGGATGTGGTAGCATTTCGCCGTCTGATCTAACTCACCCACAGACTAAAAAGTTCGTCTCTTGCAGACGCACAATAAACACAGACGCACAATAAACGACATCGCAGCCGCGCGGCTGCTTAGGGAGTGACGCGATGAAATCGGCTTTCAATCGATCTATTCTTGCGCTCGCAGCAATCTTCGTCGTGGCGGGGGCCGGCCAGGCCAGCGCGCAGGATAAACCACTGAAGAAATACGAGTCCGGGACCAAGGAATTCTGGACCCATCCGCCGGACGACTGGTTCCTCGGCGATGAGACAGAAGCTCAAAAGGGCCTGGCGCCCCCGTCAGGGCCGCCGACCGGCGCATCGGAGGCAGAACTCGCCGCGCTGATAAAGAAGATCAAACTGCCGGAAGGCTTCAAGATCGAAGTCTACGCGCCGGGCGTGCTGGCCGCGCGGCAGATGGCCTGGGGTGACAAAGGCACACTCTTTGTCGGCTCGTTCGGTCTCGGCAACGTCTATGCCATCAAGGACAATGGCGGCAAGAAAGAGGTCAAGACCATCCTCAAGGGACTGAACCAGCCCACCGGGCTCGCGTTTAAGGACGGCGCGCTCTACGTCATCGCCACCGATAAGCTGATTAGATACGACAACGCCGAGGCCAATCTCGACAACCTTGGCAGCGGCAAGGTGGTCTATGACGACATGCCGTCCTACGCGGCGCATGGCTGGAAGTATCTCGCCGCTGACAAGGACGGCTGGTTCTACGTGCCGTTCGGACCTCCCTTCAACATCGGGATTCCGCCGACCAGCGTGTCGCAGATCCGCCGGGTCGATCCCAAGACCGGCAATGCCGAGCTGGTGGCGCTCGGCGTTCGCAACAGCGTCGGCGGCGACGTCGATCCGCGGACCGGCAAATACTGGTTCACCGAGAACGCCCGCGACTGGATGAGCGACGACACCCCGAGCGACAAGCTCAACATGATCTCGAAGGTGGGTGAGCACTTCGGCTATCCCTACTGTCACCAGGGCGACATGCCGGATCCGAAGTTCGCGATGGGTCACAAATGTTCGGAATTCACCCCGCCCGTCGTCAATCTCGGCGCGCATGTGGCTCCGCTCGGCATGAAGTTCTATACCGGCGACCAGTTTCCCGCCGAATACAAGAACAACATCCTGATCGCCGAACACGGTTCCTGGAACCGGCATAAATATCAGGGCGCGCGGATCAAGCGCGTGATCGTCGATCCCGATGGCAAGAACGCCAAGCAGGAGATCTTTGCATCCGGCTGGATCGAAGGCGACCAGGGCTACCTCGGTCGGCCCGACGACATTATCCTGGACAAGGATGGATCGATCCTCGTCGCCGATGACTGGGCCGGCGCGATCTATCGCATCAGCTACAACAAGAAGTAGGATCTGAAGGCATCGAGGCTGCGGTTGCTCGGGAACGAGTGACCGCAGCTTTTCGTTTGCAACAGAGGCGCTTGCCCACAGCGTGGACACGGTCAAGGGCCCCGACAATGACGACAGGGAGGTAGCGGCGAATGAGGATCGTTTTCGCGGGGATGCTGTTGGTTGCAGTCATCGGCGGACCGCTCGCCCGCGCCGCCGATCTCGCCGCCGGCAAGGAAAAGGCCGAGCAGTGTGCCGGTTGCCACGGCGAAGGCGGCATTTCGCAAACCGAAAATATTCCTTCGCTTGCCGGCCAGCCCGATCAATTCATTCAATGGCAGCTGGTTTTCTTCCGCAGCGGCGCCCGCAAAAACGAACAGATGCAGCCGATTGTCGAGCAGATCGACAACAACGATATCCGCAATCTCGGCGCCTACTTTGCCTCGCTCGCTCCGCCGAAGGCGCCGCCCGACGACAATCCCGATTTGTCGCAGAAGGGCGCGCAGGCCGCCGTGGGGCGGCGCTGCGCCTCATGCCACACCGATACATTCGCGGGTACGAAGGCGGTGGCGCGCATCGCCGGCCAGCGCGAGGAATATCTGTTGAAGGCGCTGCACGACTACAAGTCAGGGGCGCGATCCGGCGGCGGCGTGGCCGCGATGGCGGATGTCGCCTATCCGCTCAGCGAAGAGGAAATCACCGCGCTCGCGCATTATCTCGCGCATCTTTGAGCTCCCTCATCCTGAGGAGCGGCGTCCTCGCCGCGTCTCGAAGGATGAGGAGCAGGCCGCGGAGGCCTTATGGTTCGAGACGGCGCTACCGCGCCTCCTCACCATGAGGGTTCACCCCCGCTGCAGCTCATACGCCTTCAGATGCGTGTAGGCGGTACGAAGCTTCGGTACCGGAACTTTCGCGGCATCGCCGCGCGCGATCATGTCGCCGATCACATGATCGGCCTCGACCGGCGCGCCAGCCTTGATGTCGCGGAACATCGATGCGGTCAGTTGCGAGCCCTCTGCGGTCAGCATGCCGCGCGCTCGTTCGAAGAATGGACCGCTGGGGCTATGACCTTCGGCTGTCGCGACCGCACTGCATTCGTCGAGCGCGCCGAGGATGAAATCCTTGCCGCCGGGCGCGGCCAGGATATGGCCGATCGCGGCGCGCATCAGGCAGGTCGAGGCCGCGAGCGAGGCGAGGAACACCCATTTCTCCCACATCTCCTGGATGATGTGTTCGCTGGCCGCCGCGCCGAACTTGCCGCTCGCCATGATTTCGGCGATGGCGCAAACACGCTCCGAGAGCTTGCCGTCGCGTTCGCCGAAACTGAGCGATTGCATCGGGGCCAGCTGAACGACCTCGCGATGCTCGTTGAGTGTGGCCGCGATGGCGCAGAGGCCACCGAGCACGCGCCCATGCCCGAACTTCTGGTCGAGCACATCCAAATGAAGCATGCCGTTGAGCAGCGGAATAATCGCGGTGTTCGGCCCGACCGCGGGCGCAAATGACTTGATCGCATCGTCGAGGTCGAATGCCTTGCAGCTCAACAGCACCACGTCGAACTTGTCGGCGAGCTTGTCGGCCTGCACGGTCGGCGGATTTTTCAGCGTTACGTCACCATTCGGGCTTTTGATCACGAGGCCGTGGCGCGCCAGTTCCATCGCGCGCTTCGGTCGCACCAGGAAGGTCACGTCCCGGCCGGCCTGAAGCAGCCTGCCGCCGAAAAAGCCGCCGATGGCGCCAGCACCGACCACGAGGATGCGCATAGTTGGTTTCCCTTGTTATTGCTCTTGGAGCACGAGGAGCGATTAGCGAAGAGGGTACTTACACCCGCCACTCGCCACGCGCCATGCGCTACTCACTTCTTTGTTGCTCACCATTTCTCCCCGAACGGGCGGATTTCAAGCTCGAAGGTCCAGGCGCTGCGTGGTTGCTGGTGAAGCTGCCAGTAGGAGGCGGCGACCGATGCCGGGGGCATCAGCAAATCCGGATTATCGACCGCCTCCTTGCCCCAGAGCTGCTCCCGGCGCTGACGCACCCAGGCGGTGTCGACGCCGGAATCGATGATCAGATGCGCCACGTGAATGTTCTTCGGGCCGAGTTCACGCGCCATCGCTTGCGCCACCGCGCGAAGCCCGAATTTGGCGCTGGCGAAGGCCGCATAGCCGCTGCCGCCGCGCAAGGAAGCGGTGGCGCCGGTAAAGAAGATATTGCCCTTGCCGCGCGGCACCATCAGCCGCGCCGACTCGCGTCCGGCAAGAAAGCCCGCCCAGCAGGCCATCTCCCACACCTTGCGGAATACGCGGTCGGTGGTCTCCAGGATCGGGAAATTGACGTTGGCGCCGACGTTGAAAATGCAGACCTCGAGCGGCGCGTGCTTGTCGGCATCGGTAAGGAAGGCCGCGACCTCATCCTCCTTCCGGGCGTCGAGCGCGCGCGCCACGATCGACCCGCCTGCCGCCTCGATTTCCCTGACCAGCGGCTCCAGCTTGGCGCCGTCGCGCCGCCCGGCGAACACGGTGAACCCCTCGGCAGCGAATTTCTTTGCGATCTCGGCGCCGATATAATCGCCGGCGCCGATCACGGCGACAGTGGCGTTGCGTTTTTCCATTTCGGGTTCTCCACGGACCTCATCTGAGGAGCGGCTCTTCGCCGCATCTCGAAGGATGGCGTCAAAGAATCGGCCTCGATGGTTCGAGACGCCGCGCGAAATGCGCGGATCCTCACCATGAGGGTTGCAGACCTATTTCCCCAGAACCATCTCCTCGACCTCGCGCAGCTGCTCCTTGCCGAAAAACATTTCGTTGCCGACAAAGAACGTCGGCGAGCCGAATGCGCCGCGCTCGACCGCGGATTGGGTGTTCTCGATCAGCCTTGCTTTCACGTCTGGCTCTTGTGCGCGGGCGAACAGCTTGGCCGCGTCGAGGCCGGATGCGGTCAGCGCTTCCATCGCCACCTCGGGGTCGTCCATTTTCTTCGGCTCGACCCACATGTGGTGAAACGCAGCGTCGACGTATTTTTCAAACACGCCCTCGGATTGCGCGGCGATGGCGGCGCGCATCAGATGCAGGGTATTGACGGGAAAGAACGGATTCCAGGTATAGGGCCTGACGCCAAAGCGCTTCACGAAGCGTTCGGTCTCCAGCGCATGAAACCCGGGCTTGTTCCTGACGCCGGCAAGCGATTCGGCGGGGGACTTGTTGTTGGTGGCCTTGAAGATGCCCCCGAGCAAGACCGGCACATATTCGAACTTCACGCCGATCCGCTTTTCGATCGCGGGGATCGCTTCATGGCTGAGAAAGGCATTGGGGCTGCCGAAGTCGAACAAGAATTGCGGCACTGTCGGGTTCACGGCGGTCTCCCTGAAACCAAGGTTTCTTGTATGATAACTATCATTCCATTGAGCCTAGCGCTTCATGTCCGCCGGATCAACCGGAACCGGCTTCCGCTTCGCGGCGAAAGGCTCTTGCTGCGAGCGCCAGCGCATGATCGCGCACATCCGCGGGCCATGCGGCGATCGATTGTTCGAAACGGGCCGCTTCATCGGCAAACAGCGCGCGTATGGCGTCTTCGTAATGCGGCTTGTTGCCGGCGATCGCCGAGATGAATCGATAGGCGGCGTCCTGCGCCCGGCGGATACGGTCCTTGTCCTCGCCATTGCGCCGCGCCTCCTCGACCAGCCTGCGTAGCGCGACCGAGGCGCCGCCGGGCTGCTGCGCCAGCCATTCCCAGTGCCGCGGCAGCAAAGTGACTTCACGGGCGACCACGCCCAGTTTCGGCCGGCCGGGGCCGCGCGGCGCGGATGGCATCGCGTCCACTTCCGCTGCTGCCGAGCCCGCGATCCGCGGCAGCCGTGCCAGCACGTCGCCGATAGTGCCACGAAAATCCAGATCAACCGGACCACCGGTCATGCCATCGAAGATGAGGACCGAGGCCTCCCTGCGCCGCTCAAGCACCTCCTTCGCCGCCCGCGCGATGTCATGCAGATTGCCGGCAGCGATGCACCGGTCGCCTTCGAAGGCGATGTAAGTGCTTTGAGGCTGCTGGCTCATCGTCATTTCTGTCATTTCTCCGACTGTCGGCCATATATTACCCGGGTAAATTAGGGTCGTCAATAACAGCCGGGTACAATCTACCCCGTCGGTCGCCTCGACTTTCCGCTTCGCTGCTGGCACGACCGACTGCCGCGCCACCGAGGAACCTCCCATGCTCACCGTCCATCACCTCAACAATTCCCGCTCCCAGCGCGTGCTCTGGTTGCTCGAGGAACTCGGCGTCGCCTACGAAATCGTCCGCTACCAGCGCCAGCCTGACATGCGCGCGCCGGCCGAGCTGCGCGCCATCCATCCGCTCGGAAAATCCCCCGTCATCACCGACAATGGCGACACCATCGCGGAGTCAGGCGCGATCGCCGAATACCTTATCGCCACCTATGGCGAGGGGCGCCTGATCCCGCCGCCAAAGACGGCGGAGCGGCTGCGCTACACTTATTGGCTGCACTACGCGGAAGGCTCCGCCATGCCGCCCCTGCTGTTGAAACTGTTGTTCACGCTGATGCCGAAGCGCGCCCCGGCGCTGCTGCGCCCGTTGGTGCGCAAAGTCTCCAACCAGGCGCTGACCACGCTGGTCAATCCGCAGCTCAGGCAGCACATGGCGTTCTGGGAAAGCGAACTCGGAAAGAGCCAATGGTTCGCCGGCAACGAGTTCACCGCCGCCGACATCCAGATGAGCTTTCCGCTGGAAGCAGCCGCAGCGCGCGGCGGACTCGAGCAGGGTCACCCCAAGGCGATGGCGTTTCTGGAGCGCATTCATGCCCGCCCGGCCTATCAACGCGCACTGGAAAAGGGCGGGCCCTATGCGGTCGGCCGCTGAGGAGAGCGGCCGCGCGCTAGCCCGACTTCTGAACCCCGCCGACAGACGGCAGCGCGTTCACGGTGACGCCGGGCGGTGGCACATCGTCATCGGGGACGAAGAAATCCGACATCAGCGGCACGAGCGGATCGACGCGATAATGTTCGAAGGCGCGCACGCCGCTCGAATAGAGCACCTTGTCGTCGATGCAGAATTGCCCGGTGAATTCGCGCGCCGGCTTGGTGAGGATGGCATAGGCCGCATCGCCCATGATCTCCGGCTTGCGGCTGGCGCGCATCATGGCGTCGCCGCCGAGCAAATTGCCGACCGCCGCGGTGGCAATCGTGGTCCGCGGCCACAGCGCGTTGACCGCGACGCCCGCGGCCTTTAGCTCGGCCGAGAGGCCGAGTACGCACAGGCTCATGCCGAATTTCGCGATGGTATAGGCGGTCGAATGCTCGAACCATTTCGCTTTCATGTCGAGCGGCGGCGACAGCATCAGAATATGCGGGTTAGCGGCCTTCTTCAGATGCGGGATGCAGTATTTCGACACAATGAAAGTCCCGCGGGTGTTGATGCCCATCATCAGATCGAACCGCTTGATGTCGGTCGCCTGCGAATTGGTCAGGCTGATGGCGCTGGCGTTGTTGACGCAGATGTCGATGCCGCCGAATTCCGAGACGGTCTTGTCAATGGCCGCCACCACCTGCGCCTCGTCCCTGATATCGCAGAGCACAGGCAAGGCGTTGCCGCCTGCGGCGCGGACTTCGTCGGCGGCGGTATAGATCGTGCCCTTGAGCTTTGGATGCGGCTCCGCGGTCTTTGCGGCGATCGCGACGTTGGCGCCGTCCCGCGCGGCGCGTAGCGCGATCGCCAGTCCGATGCCGCGGCTGGCGCCGGATATGAACAGCGTCTTGCCTTTGAGCGATGTCATCAGGCGGCCTCCGGTTGACCCTACACCCAGGGATCCCGAGTGCAGGCGGCGAACCTTACTGCTAGCTCCCTCTCAAGGGGAGGAAATTCCGGCAGATAGTTCTATTCCCCGGCGGCGTCCGCGCCGCGGGTTCGTGGGTCTGGCGCGCCGAGCAATCCGTCGGGCGTCACGGCGATCGAATTGGCCGAGGTTTGCCCCATGGGTTCGACTACGCGATGACCCTTGGCGCGGAGCGCAGCCAGGGTGTCCTCGGCTAAACCCCGCTCGACCCGCACCTCATCCGGCAGCCATTGGTGGTGCAGGCGCGGCGCCGCCACCGCGGCGGCGACATCCATCCTGTAGTCGATTACATTGACGATCACTTGCAGCACGGTCGAGATGATGCGGCTGCCGCCCGGCGATCCCGTCACCAGCACCGGCTTGCCGTCCTTCAGCACGATGGTCGGCGACATCGACGACAATGGCCGTTTGCCGGATCCGGGCAAATTGGCCTCGAAGCCGACGAGCCCATAGGCGTTGGACGCGCCGGGGGCGGCGGTGAAATCGTCGAGTTCGTTGTTGAGCAGCACACCGGTGCCTTCGGCGACCATGCCGACGCCGTAGCTGAAATTCAGCGTATAGGTGTTGCTGACCGCATTGCCGAAGCTATCGACCACGGAAAAATGCGTGGTGTTGCTGCCTTCGCGTGGCGGCACCGCCGACAGCGCATCGGTCCATGGCGTTGCGTGGTCGAGATCGATGCCGGCGCGCTGCTTCGCGGCGTATTCCTTCGTGACCAGAGTTGCAACCGGCGCACTGACGAAGGCGGGATCGCCGAGATAGCGCGCGCGATCGGCATAGGCGCGTTTCATCGCTTCGACCATCACATGCAGGGAAGGCGCCGAGCCTTGCTTCATCTCTCGCATTGGAAAGCCTTCAAGAATATTCAGGATTTCGAGCAGCACCACCCCGCCGGACGACGGCAGCGGCATCGAGACAATGTCGTAGCCGCGGTAACTGCCGCGCATCGGCGCGCGAATCACGGGCCGGTATGATCCAAGATCGGCTTGCGTGATGATGCCGCCGGCGTCGCCAATCGCTTGCACCAGTTTTTCTGCGACAGGCCCTTCGTAAAAGCCGCGCGGGCCCTGTTGAGCGATTGCCGAGAGCGTGGCCGCCAGGTCGGTCTGGATCAGGGTGTCGCCTTCGCGCAACGACGTACCGTCGGGGCGAGAAAATATCTTCGCCGTGGATGGCCAGCGCGCCAGCCGCCGATGCCACTCCGGCAGCGTATCGGCGCCGTCGTCGGTGACAGGGATACCATTGCGTGCCAGCGCAATCGCCGGCTGCAGCAGATCAGCAAGCGTGAATTTCCCCGAACCATATTTTTCCAGGGCGAGCGCCAATCCCGCCGGCGTCCCGGGGACACCGATGCCGAGCGCGGAGTCCCGCGATTTCGCGGTATCCGGCTTGCCGTCAGGTCCCAGAAAAATTGTAGGGGTGGTCGCACCAGGTGCGGTCTCGCGATAATCGATCGCGACGTCCTCGTGGCGTTCCGCGGAATGGATGACCATGAACCCGCCGCCGCCGATATTTCCCGCGCGCGGATAGGTCACGGCCATCGTAAAGCCGGTTGCCACCGCCGCATCGATCGCGTTGCCTCCGCGCCTGAGAATGTCGGCGCCGATTCGTGCCGCGGTCTTTTCCTGCGCCACCACCATGCCGTGTTCGGCGACGACGGGATGAATGGTGTCGGCGCCGGGAGGCGTGTAGGGGCCGCGGCGCTGTTCCTGCGCGCCCGCCGGCAGGGTGCAGGCCACCACCAGCACGATGCCTAAAACCAGTCTGCGTAATTCTGTTGTCACCAGGGTCATCGAAATTCCGCCAGAGATTTGAAGCCAGTTCAGGCCGGAAAAAACGAGAAGGGGCATTGCCATCGCGAATGCTATATGGATTTCGATGCGAAGGGCAAACCGCCTCCTCGTGATGGGGTAAGGGCATTTCGGGCATGGCGATCGCTGTTTCGGACCCACGCATTGCTGGTATGCGCCAGATTTATCCGCCTCGCTCGGCCGTTATCGGCTGGATTTTCTTCGCCTGGGCGGCGGAGCCTTTTTTCACGCTGATCACCACCTTCGTGTTCGCGCCCTATTTCGCGACCCATGTGGCGGCGGATCCCGCCAGCGGCCAGTCGTTGTGGGGATTCGCCACCGCGGCCGCGGGCCTGCTGATCGCGCTGTTGTCGCCGGTGCTGGGCGCGATTGCGGACGCCAGCGGCCGCCGCAAGCCGTGGATCGCGGCGTTCGGTGCGCTCCTGGTGATCGGCGCCGCGCTGATGTGGTTCGGCAAACCCGGCGACGTCAGCATGATTCCGGCGCTGCTCGTCGCCTACGCCATCGCAACCATCGGCGTCGAATTCGCCACCGTCTTCAATAATTCGATGATGCCGACCCTGGTGCCCCCGGACAAGATCGGGCGATTGTCGGGGGCCGGGTGGGCCACGGGCTATGTCGGCGGCATCCTCAGCCTCATTCTGGTACTCGGCTTTCTCGCCGCCAGCCCCGAGACCGGCCGCACGTTGTTCGGATTCTCGCCGTTGTTCGGGCTCGACCCCGTCACCCATCAGGGTGACCGCATCACGGGTCCTCTGGCCGGCATCTGGTTCATCATCTTCGTGCTGCCGATGTTTCTGCTGACGCCGGATTATCCCGCCAAGCGGCCGATCAGCGAAGCGCTGCGTGAAGGGCTGACTGAATTGAAACAAACGCTGCTCGAATTGCCGAATCAGCGATCGATGGCAGCGTTCCTGCTCGCCAACATGATTTACACCGACGGCCTGGTGTCGCTGTTCGCCTTCGGCGGCATCTATGCCGCCGGCACCTTCGGCTGGAATACGATCCAGATCGGCACATTCGGGATCATACTGGCGATCGCTGGCACGTTCGGAGCCTGGCTGGGCGGCAAGCTCGACGATCGAATCGGACCCAAACGCGTCATCGCCGGCAGCATGCTGATTCTGCTGCTGGCCATCATGGCGATCCTGCTGGTGGAGCGGGATTCGATCTTGTTCGTCAAGGTCGCAGCCCCAGTGCCGGGCGGTCCGCTGTTCGCAGCACCCGCGGAACGGGCTTATCTCGTGTTGGGATGTTTGATCGGCGCCGCTGGTGGCCCGCTGCAGGCGGCGTCGCGGACGCTTTTGATTCACATGGCGCCGAAGGACCGCATTGCGCAATATTTCGGGCTGTTCGCGCTCACCGGAAAAGTCACCTCTTTCATCGGACCCTTGCTGATCGGAATCGTCACGGCGGTGACCGACAGCCAGAAGGCCGGCATGGCCGTGCTGGTGCTGTTCTTTGTGGCGGGCTTGGTGTTGCTGGGAAGGGTGCGGGAGTGATTTGCGGTCGTCATGCCCGGGCTTGACCCGGGCATCCATCATACATCGAAGAGCTCTTTGCGAAGAGATGGATTGCCGGGTCAAGCCCGGCAATGACAGGCTAGAATCAATGCCGGAAATGCCGCACGCCGGTGAACACCATGGCGATCCCTGCATCGTCGGCGGCTTTTATCACTTCCTCGTCGCGTACCGAGCCGCCGGGCTGAATGACCGCGGTGGCGCCGGCTTCGATGCAGGCCAGCATGCCGTCGGCAAAGGGGAAGAACGCGTCGGAGGCCACGACCGAGCCCTTGGTCAACGGCTCGGCAAGTCCTAATTCGGCCGCCGCATCCAGTGCCTTGCGTGCCGCGATCCGCGCAGAGTCCACCCGGCTCATTTGACCCGCGCCGATGCCGACGGTGGCGAGGTCCCTCGCATAGACGATGGTGTTGGATTTGACGTGCTTGGCGACGCGGAACGCGAATTTGAGATCGCGCAGCTCTTTGTCATCAGGCGCGCGCCTGGTCACGACCTTCAGCGTCATGTCGTCGACCACCGCATTATCGCGGCTCTGCACCAACAAGCCTCCGGCAACGGTCTTGGCCATCAGCCCAGCCGCCCGGGGATCGGGCAGCGCGCCCGCCAGCAACAGCCGCAGATTCCGCTTTGCCGCGACGATCGCAACGGCTTCTTCCGTCGCATCGGGTGCGATGATCACCTCGGTGAAGATTTCGGTGATGGCGCGCGCGGCTTCGGCATCGAGCATGCGGTTGAGCGCGACAATGCCGCCATAGGTCGAGGTCGAATCGCAGGCGAGCGCCTTGCGATAGGCGCTGACGAGATCGGCGCCTTCGGCGACGCCGCAGGGGTTGGCGTGCTTGACGATGACACAGGCAGCGGTCCGCGTCGCATCGAACTCGGCGATGCACTCGTAGGCCGCGTCGGTGTCGTTGATATTGTTGTAGGACAGTTCCTTGCCTTGCAACTGCCGCGCGGTGGCGACGCCAGGCCGTTTGTCCGGGGTCGAATAGAACGCGGCGGCCTGGTGCGGGTTCTCGCCGTAGCGCAGCGATTGAATCAGCCGTCCGCCGAAGGCGCGGAAATCCGGCGCCTCGGTCTTGAGCTCACGCCCGAACCAGTTCGAGATCGCCGCGTCATAGGCCGCGGTGCGGGCGTAGGCTTTGGCGGCGAGACGCCGCCGCAGCGCAAGCGTGGTGGCGCCCTGATGGGCGGCGAGCTCGTCGAGCACTGCCTGATAGTCCTGCGGTTCCACGACCACGGCGACATCGTCGTGGTTTTTCGCCGCGGCGCGGATCATCGCGGGCCCGCCGATATCGATGTTCTCGATGCATTCCTCGAACCCGGCGCCCTCGTCGACGGTGGCTTCGAATGGATAGAGATTGACGACCAGAAGATCGATCGGCGCGATGCCATGGTTCTTCATCGCTTGTGCATGTTCGGCATTGTCGCGGATCGCCAGCAGCCCGCCGTGGACCTTCGGATGCAGGGTCTTGACCCGTCCATCCATCATTTCCGGAAATCCGGTCAGTTCCGAAACATCCCTGACCTCCAGTCCGGCCGCGGCAATCGCCTTGGCGGTGCCGCCGGTGGAGACGAGATCGACGCCGTGGCTGACAAGCGCGCGGGCGAACTCGATCAATCCGGATTTATCGGAAACGGACAGCAGGGCGCGGGTAACGCGGCGCGGATGGTCGGTCATGCCTCAATCCCAAATGACAGGCTCGCCGGGTAGCACGGTTTTGTCAGTCACGAAACCGGCGCCCGCAGCAGGCGATAATTGGCCACACATATTACAGCGGCAATTCCGGCTCGCGGCGCGCGTTACGTTTCGCTGATGTGGCCGAGGCCGACGCCGTCGAGCGAACGAAGCTCCAGCGGATCGAAGGCGCGTGGCGCGAATCCTGGCGAATCACGATCTGGGCGGTGCGACGGGGGCCATCGTTCCCCGCCAGGAACACGCTGTCCTCAAGCTCGACCTTGTCGTCGAGCGCCTCGAAGGTCCAGACATCGCGGTTGGGGAGTACCAGCATGACGCCGCGGGCGTCGCTGAGACGGCTTGCTTTCACTGAAGGGTGCAGATGAAACCGCACCGCGTAGTCGGTCCGGGTGCCCTTGATCCGCCCGCCCGGCGCCGGCGACAAGGTGTCCTCGCCGTCAAGCCGTGTACCGTCATGCGCCAGCATCAATACCCGGCGATGCACCACACCGAACCGGTCGAGATAGCCGTCCTGCGATGTGGTCAGCAGCACGCCATTGGCGACGACCTCGCGATAGCTTTCGACATCGGCAGGGCCGCTGACGACAGGCGAGCCCTGCAGCAGCCGCTTCATCGCCGAGAGCTCGACGAACTGACAGGAGGAGACATCGTGGTAAGTCAACGTCGAATGCGCCGGCGTGCCCCGGGCAAAGCTGCGCCAATTGTCGCGGCCGGTCGAGGGCATGCCGCAATTAATGACGATCCGGCTCGTGCCCGACGACAATTCAAACGAAAGACAGCCGGCGTGGGCGTCATGACTGACGCTCGGCGGCGGCGGCGGGCCGGTGTCCATGATGACCGTGGTGGTGCCGGCATCGAGCCGCTGAAAGCCGGTATGCGGCATGTTCGACATCGGCGCGCCATGGGCGTCGTCATAGGCGAGCAAGGTCGCGAGAACATCGGAAGGGGCACTGCTCATCCCGTTGAACAGCGCGAAACTGCCATCACCGTGACGGAAGAACCGCAGCATCGGCATCATGCGGTCGATCGCGTTCAACAGCGCCGGGGGTGGTGCAATATTGCGGGCCGCAAAGGTTTGCCGCAGCGGGAGCAGATCGATCAATAGCTCTATCAAGGCACCGGGATTGCGCGAGATGTGGCCGCCATCGGGCAAAATCTGCCGCTGCAACTCGTCGGAAAGCTTGCGCGCCGCGGCGTGAATGTGACGGGCCTGGTTGGCGAGGCAAAGCGAGGCGTAGCAAAGCGCGATCAGCACCTGCAGCCGCGGCACGCCATCGGAAATATCGAGCATGGCGTAGCGCAGATAGCGGATCTCGCGGGTCAGTCCGCGTAAATAGCGACGATAGAACTTGCCGTCGGTATCGCTGAGGACGAGAGGAGCCTGCGACAACAGCGAGATGACGCGGCGGGCCAGCACGTCGGCGCGGCGGCCCACCGGCCGCTTGTACCCGGGATTTGAAATCCAGTCGTCGACCAGCGCGCGCGCATTGGCGCGGGTCAGCGCGGTATCGGCTGCGCGTAAATGCCGAAGCCATCCAAAGCCGAGAAGCGCCACTTCCCAATCCTCCGACGGCGGCTCGAGCTCGAAGATCGAGCGGCCGTGGCAGGTCACGATCTTGCCGGCGAAGACAAAGCGGCCGGCGTAGATTTCGGCGGCGCGGGTGGCGTCGGCGGTGCGCAGATCATGCGGGGCGATGATGAGGCGATCGGTGCGGCCCGGCCACAGCCGCGACAGCGCCACAGAGCCCCCGCTTGCACGCGACATCAGGTTACGTGCAAAGCGGCCTATGATCAGCGTCGAGATTCGTCTGCGTTGAGCGACCGACACGCCTTGCCTTGATTGGGAGGGTTCTCTGTCGAATCCTTTTAATCCGGAAACGCAGCCAAGACACCACCTTGAAACCGCGCGAATCAGCACAACAGGGCGGAAATATGGTGCAAAATCAGGATTTAAACTGGTGTCCCGGTTCTGGCATTCGCATCCCGCCGGCAGCGAGCGCTTTTGCGAATGCCAGAACCCAAAGGGACACCAGCAAGAATATGATTCTAGTACGGTTTCGGACTTGACCTTCGCTAAGTCCGCCGCACCAGCCGCGCGGCGTAAAAGCCATCGAGCCCGCCCAGCCGGGGGTCGGGGTGCGGCAGGTGGCAGGGCAGGGTGCGCAAATCGCCGTCCGCAGTCACGATTTCGCTGAGGCCGTCGACCTCGCTCGCCTCGATCGGGACCCGCCGCATCGCCGGTTCGGACGCGAGAAGGTCTGATACGGCCTGCTCGCCCTCTTCCGGCTCCAGCGAGCAGGTACAATAGACCAGCATCCCGCCCGGCCTCAGCAAAGCGACCGCCTTTTGCAGCAGCCGCTGCTGCGCCGCCGCCAACGGGGCAATATCGGATTCCTGCCTTAGCCAGCCGACGTCGGGATGGCGGCGGATCGTCCCGGTCGAGGTGCAGGGCGCGTCGATCAATACGCCGTCGACACCGCGGTCGTGGTTTCGGTCGAGCCACTCGGCACCGTCAGCCACCACCATCTCCGCATCGAGCGACAATCGCGCCAGATTGGCGCGCAGCCGCGCCATGCGGTTGGGCGAACGGTCGATCGCGGTGACGCGCGCTCCCGCATGGACGAGCTGCGCCGTCTTGCCGCCGGGTGCGGCGCAGAGATCGACGATGGCCTTGCCGGTGACGTCGCCGAACAGCCGCGCCGGCAAGGCGGCTGCCGCGTCCTGTACCCACCAATGACCGTCGGAGAAACCCGGCAGCATCGTCACCGAGCCCTGCAGCAGCGTCCGCACGGATCCGGTCGGGAGCGTTTCGCCGTGCAAACGCGTCGCCCACGGCTCGGGGTCGGATTTCACGGTAATGTCGAGCGACGGCTCCTGGCCGATCGCGGCTGCGATGTCGCGCGCGACCGAATCGCCGTAATGGGCGCTCCAGCGCGCAATCAGCCACGGCGGAACGTCGAGCGTCTGCGATTTGACCTCGTCGATCAGCGGGTGTCCCTCGCGCGCGCAGCGGCGCAGCACCGCGTTGACGAGGCCGGCATATTTCGCGGCGCGTCGATCCGACTGCACCAGCCGCACCGAAAGATCGACCGCGGCATGGTCCGGTACATCCATCCAGAGGATCTGCGCGGCGCCGATCAGGAGCGCGCTTTGCGCGCGCGGCGCGTCGGTCGGTACGCCGCGATCGAGCAGCCGCGACAGCACATGGCCGAGCGTGCCCAATCGCCGCAAAATGGTCGCCACCAGACGCCGCATCAAGGCGCGGTCGCGATCGGAAAGATTCTTCAGTCCGGGATGCGCGGCGGCGCCATCGAGCTGTTCGTCGAGCGTGCGGTGCTTATGCAAAACGCCATCGAGAATATCCGCCGCGATCCGCCGCGCTGCTAGACCGGGCACTTCGGATGGCAGGGCGAATCGTTGTGGGGGCATGGAGCGGGAACATCTTGTAATATTGGACCGCAATTAGCATTTCAGCGCTTGCGGTCGGAAGGAAGAATCCCTTTGGCAGCAGAATATGCCAAATGTAAGAATCGCCGTCGTGACTTCACAGGTCGGTCGCGACCTGCGCGCTTAAAATCTGAATCGAGCGGCCTCATCCCGCGACTGGAATATCGTCGATGACGGAAAATCCTTCACCTCCAGCTTCGACCAGGTCTGCGTCGGAACGCAAATCACTTTCGCCGGCGGCCAGGCGCGCCCTCGCCGAGGCGGAAGCGCGAAGGCTTCTGGCTGAGGCCAACGCGAAGCCTTCGCCTAAGGAACTGCAAGGCCCCAAGGGCCCAGAACCGACCAGATATGGCGACTGGGAAAACAAGGGCATCGCCTCGGATTTTTGAGGCCGCGTGCAGCGTTTTCCGGCCGGTTCGAATGATTTCCAAACAAAAAGCCGCACATTGGTACGGCTTTCTTTCCAAACCGTCATTCCAGGTCTGGCCCGGAGCCTGTCATCGGGCGGCGCAAGCGCCGACCCGCCGGGACCATCCCGGAATGACAAAGGTTGGGATCAGCGCGTCACCACCACCGTCGTGCCGACGGACACGCGCTGATAGAGGTCGGTGATATCGGGGTTCAGCATGCGGATGCAGCCATAAGAGACAAAACCGCCGACCGATCCCGGCACGTTGGTGCCGTGAATGGCGTATTCACCGCCCGACAGCGTCATCGCGGCGACGCCCATCGGATTGCGCGGCGAGCCACCGGGAATGACATCCGGAATTTGCGGCTTGTCGCGCTTCACTTCCGCGGGCGGCGACCAGGCCGGATTGCGATATTTGCCGTCAATCTGCGTGGTGCCGGCCCATTGCTTGCCGGATTTGCCGACGCCGACCGGATAACGGACGGCGTGGCCCTCATCGATAACGTAATAGAGCCTGCGCTCGTTGGTCTTCACCACGATCGTTCCCGGCGAGTAGTCGCCCCGGAAGCCGACCACGTCAGGCTGCGCCTGCGCGCCCGTCGCTCCCGGTATCCCAACCCCGATGGTGGCTGCGAGCGCCACCGCAATCCTCAACGACATTCAACTCTCCAATGCTTCCGTCGCCCGCCGGGCTGTCAAGTCCGACCAAAACCGGCAAAAACGGCTGTTTCCCCGCAAATTCTTAACCGCGCGCGTTAATCAAACGCTTTCCACGCCGGTCTTGGGATTGGTTCTGCGGCAGCAAGAGAGGAAATGTTCGAAACAAAGTAAATGACCTGAAAACAACACTCCTCGGTAAACGCGGCGCAGCAGCCCGCCTGGGACTGACAATGACGTGAGCGGTGTCGCGGCCAAACGAAAAATTCGCCGCGACCGACCTGTGCTCCCTCGCCCCGCTCTTCGCGGGGTGAGGGGCTGCTTCCGCAAATTCTCAAGAGCGAAATGCGCGGTGACTCCCCCTCACCCGGATTGCTCCGGACAATGCTTCGCATCGCTCGTCGCAATCCGACCTCTCCCGAGGTTTAGGCCGCCCCTAAGCCCCCGCCCCCTTCTTGTTCTGGCGATGTCGCACCAGATCGTCGACCACGGCGGGGTCCGCCAATGTCGAGGTGTCGCCCAGGCTTCCCGGCTCGTCCTCGGCGATCTTGCGCAGGATGCGGCGCATGATCTTGCCGGAACGGGTTTTCGGCAGACCCGGCGCGAATTGAATCTGGTCCGGCGAGGCGATCGGGCCGATGTCCTTGCGCACCCACGCCACCAGCTCCTTGCGCAGCTCCTCGCTCGGCTCGGTGCCGGCCATCAGCGTCACATAGGCGTAGATGCCCTGTCCCTTGATGTCGTGGGGATAGCCGACCACGGCGGCTTCGGAGACCAAGGCGTGGGCGACGAGCGAACTTTCGACCTCCGCGGTACCCATGCGGTGGCCGGAGACGTTGATCACGTCATCGACGCGCCCCGTGATCCAGTAATAACCGTCGGCGTCGCGGCGGCAGCCGTCGCCGGTGAAGTATTTGCCTTTATACGTCGAGAAATAGGTCTGCTCGAAGCGGGCGTGATCGCCGTAGACGGTGCGCATTTGCCCGGGCCATGATCTGGCGATGCAGAGATTGCCCTGGCACTCGCCTTCCAGCACCTTGCCATCGGAGTCGACGATCTCGGGCACGACACCGAAGAACGGGTTCGTCGCCGAGCCGGGCTTGAGCCTGGTGGCGCCGGGCAGCGGCGTGATCATGATGCCGCCGGTCTCGGTCTGCCACCAGGTATCGACGATCGGGCAGCGATCGTCGCCGACCACGCGATGATACCATTCCCACGCTTCCGGATTGATCGGCTCGCCGACGCTGCCGAGCAGGCGAAGCGAGGCGCGTGAGGTCTTCTTCACGGGCTCGTCGCCCGCCTGCATCAGCGCGCGGATCGCGGTCGGCGCGGTGTAGAAGATGTTGACCTTGTGCTTGTCGATGACGTTCCAGAACCGCGAATTATCGGGATAATTCGGCACTCCTTCGAACATCAGCGTGGTCGCGCCGTTGGCCAGCGGCCCGTACAGAATGTAGCTGTGGCCGGTGACCCAGCCGACGTCGGCGGTGCACCAGTAGATGTCGCCGTCGTGATAGTCGAACACATATTGATGCGTCATCGACGCGAACACCAGGTAGCCGCCCGAGGTGTGCAGCACGCCCTTGGGCTGACCGGTCGAGCCCGAGGTATAGAGGATGAACAGCGGATCCTCCGCGTGCATGTGCTCGCACGGGCATTCGGTCGTCACCATCCTGGCGGCCTCGTGGTACCAGAAATCGCGCGACGGGCTCATATCCACTTTGGCGCCGGTGCGCTTGACCACCACGACCCAGTCGACGCCGCCGCTCTTGGCGATCGCGGCATCGACGTTGACCTTCAGTGGCACCTTCTTGCCGCCGCGCAGGCCCTCGTCGGCGGTGATCACGATCCTGGATTGGCAGTCGCTGATGCGCTGGGCGAGGCTGTCGGGTGAAAAGCCCGCGAACACCACCGAATGGATCGCCCCGATGCGCGCGCAGGCGAGCATCGCATAGGCGGCTTCCGGGATCATCGGCAGATAGATCGTGACGCGGTCGCCCTTCTTGACGTTGCGGGTGCGCAGGATGTTGGCGAACTTGCAGACTTCGTCGTGCAGTTCACGGTAGGTGATGTGTCTTGATTCCGAGGGATTGTCGCCCTCCCAGATGATGGCGGTCTGGTCGGCGCGGCTGTGGAGATGCCGGTCGATGCAATTCCAGGCGACGTTGAGGACGCCATCCTCGAACCATTTGATCGAAATCTTGCCGGGCGCGAAGGATGCGTTCTCGACCTTGGTGAAGGGTTTCATCCAGCCGATGCGCTTGGCGTGTTCGGCCCAGAACCCGTTGGGGTCGCTGACCGAGCGCGCATACATGTCGCGGTACTTGGCCTGGTCGATCCAGGCGCGTTTGGCCGATTCGGCCGGTACGTCGTAGGTTTTCTCGGACATTTGACCCTCCACCGCTGCGGCCAGTGAACGCGGACGCACTGCAAGCCGTCTTCGTTATTGAAACAATTATGCGCCGGGCCTGATGGTGCCGACAAGCCGAACGACTACGACCTTCGGCGGGGCGCACCCTTGCGCGGGATACCATCGAGGGCCATGCCGAACATCGGATGGTCCCCGCGCGCCATCACGATCGCGTTTATGGGGAGCCAAAACACCGCAGGACAGCCCCCACGCGCACATCCAACGGTAACCAGAAACCGCGGTCGCCGGCGAAGGGGCTGGCGCTGGCGCCAATAACCCCCTAAATGGCCCCCCCGGGGCGAGAGCCACCGGCCGGAACAAAACAATAAAAGCTGGCATTAGCAGGGTAGAGTTGGAGCAAGGCGTCTAAAGTCATGATGGATCAGCAGAATTTGGAGGCTGAGCTGCCCGTTGGGGCAGATCCTGCAGTGGCTTTGGCAAAGGCACTTGGGCAATGGCCAAAGGCTCCGTCGGCAAAGCCGAAGGCATTTTCCGGCAACAGCCACCCCAAGACGGGTCCGTCGGTGGAGTCCCTCGCCAGGGAAATTGGGCTCAAACTCGGTGACCAGAACGAATTGACCATCCGCCGCGTCAAGCGCGGCAAAAGCTATTCCTTTGTCCGGGCCAATGGCTCGCATGTCCGCGATACCCGCACTATCCGCCGCCTGCATTCCATGGCGGTGCCGCCGGCCTATGCCGAGGTCCGCTATTCGCCCGATCCCAATTCGCATCTGCAGGCGGTCGGCCGCGATGCCGCGGGCCGGCTGCAATACCGCTATCACTCCGACTGGGAAAAGGTCCGCGAGCACCGCAAGGCGCACCGGCTGGCGAGGCTGGTCGCGGCGCTGCCAAAGATCCGCCGCAACGTCTCGATGCACCTGTCGGGCGATCTGCCTACCCGCGAGTTCGCGCTTTCGGCGGTGATCGAATTGATCGCGCGCACCGCGATCCGGCCGGGCAACGAATCCTATGCCCGCCTCAACGGCACCCGCGGCGCCACCACGCTTCTGAAGTCCAACGTGACGCTGGAGGACGATTGCCTCGTGCTCTCCTTCAAGGCCAAGGGCGGCAAGGCCGTGCGCAAGGAATGCGACGCGGCCAAGCTCGTGCGCGCGGTTCGCATTCTGCGCGACGTGCCGGGCAAGCGCATGTTCCAGTACCGCGACAATTCCGGCACCGTGCGCGCGGTCTCCACCACGCAGGTCAACGCGTTCCTGCGCGAGATCGCCGGCATCAAGATTTCGCTGAAGGACTTCCGCACCCTGATGGCCTCCGCCGTGGTGCTGGAATCGCTGTCGCGGATTTCGCCGGCCGCGAGCGCCCGCGGCCGCCGCAAGCAGGTGCTGGAAGCCGTCCGGGCTGCTGCGGATGAACTGTCCAACACGCCGGCGATCTGCCGCAAGAGCTACGTCCACGATACCATCGTCACCGCGTTCGAGGACGGCATCCTCGAGCGTTTTGCGGCGACCATGAAGGGCTATCGCACGCAGGCGAAGCGCGAGGCGCTGCTGGCCCAGGTAGTGACGGCCGCCGCGGCGTAGTGGTTTGCATTTCCTGATTTGAATTTCAAACAGTCTGCCCCACCGTCGTCGCCCGGCTTGACCGGGCGATCCAGTATTCCAGAGGCGGTCATGCTTAAACGAGACGTCACGGCGTACTGGATGCCCCGCCTCCGCGGGGCATGACGAGGCGTGGGATCGTCGGCGCCATTCGAATGTCAAACAGCGAATACGGTTTGAGATCGTCATCACCGGGCTTGACCCGGTGATCCATCCTCTTCGAAAGACTTATTCCGAAGATTGATGGATGCCCGGATCAAGTCCGGGCAGACAAACTCGTTCTCGCGGCGTGATGCGCCCGAGTTTTGCTGGGGAACATTCGGCCCTCTGAGATCAAAGGGCGCAGGGAATGCCGGGCGCTCGATGCGCCCGCAGCCGCGTGTGTAGTTTAGAAAGCACACGCGTTAGTCACCACGGTCACACCGGAAACACCCGGCATTCCCCGCGCAATGGTTTTACGGCTTATATCGCGCTCTCCCCGGTGACCGGGCTTGTTTGCCACCGTCGCCTCGCGGAATTCCTCCCGCAAAACTTGACGCCAGCGTCGGGGCGTCAGGACCACACGACTTCGCCGTCCGTCTCCGGCGCGCTTCGTCCTTGCGCGCCGTCAACGTCCACCGCATCCCGCACCCAACGTCCGTGACGATCGCGCAAACGCCCCTCTTGAGGGGCACGGGACGTGCGAGATGTGCCGCTGATTTGGGATCAAGATCAATGCCGCCGAGCCGCGGCAGATTGGCACGACGGGCAAGGAACCCGTTACCCCAGCTACGCAGCTCTTTTGGCGCAGGTGACGGCCGCGGCGGCGTCTCTTCCTTCTCCCCTTGTGGGAAGATGGAGCTCCATGTAACCGATTGAGATAGCAAGGGAAACGGAAATCGGTGTCCGTCCAGCGTCCCTTGCAGAAGTTTCCTGCGCCGCGCGTGGCCCTCGTGCGCGTGACATGCCAAAATTGACCAGACTGATTTGCGCGGGGGTGGTTGCGATGGGAGAGGCTAAGCGACGGCGGCAGCAGAACGCGCAACTCGGCCCAGTCGTGTATCACCACACCAGCACCCTTCGGACAAATCTGCTCTGGATGTCAGGGGTGATCGAAGTTGAAGGTAAAGGCCACGACGCAATTCACCCGCATATCGGGGCGATCAAAACAGATGTGCTGCGTCGGCGCGCTCTGCAGGATTTCCCGCCCGTCGCGTGGTTCACCTCTGACATCGCCGTGCCCAATTGCCTCAGGAATCTGAAGCTCTATTTCACCGACAAAAGCACCGGAGCCCTTCGGTACGAAGATGAGACCGTAGGAAATCTGAGTGACGCCATTGCGCTCAATCGCGTGGCGCTCGGCTTTCGTCTGCCCGAATGTCCATCAATCATCAAATGGTCGGAGCATCCCGGCTACCACACCAGTGAAGGCCGCGACCTGAATGAAAGCGCCCAAGCTGGTGGAGACGATCCGGCCACATGGTATGTCTCGGAACAGCCGGTAGACCTGCTGAAGGTTGTCGAGTTCTGGGCATCGCGCAAGATCATGAATCCGAAGCTGCAGCGAGAGGATTGGTATCTGAAGGACCTGCATAATATGGTTCGCAACTGCCGGGAACGAAAAGACACGTACATCCCGCCAACATGGCTGAAACCGGAGGAGGCGAGGGCCTTGGCTTCTGCGATGGGCCTCCCTGCCTATCGTGGCGACGAGAACTTGCCGCCGCCCCGTAAGAGGTAGCCGCGCCCATGCCCTCTGCCGTTCGGCGGGTGTCCAACATCGGTGCGCGACCTTCTTCACGCTGTCCCGCTGTTCGGCTCGCCGATGGATCGCTTGCCGAGTCCGCCGGTGCGTTTTGCACGTCGCTCGGTGTCTGACACTGGCCAGATCGGAATAACGCATGGGCGGCTTCTGCGATCAGGTATGGCGATCAGGATTTTTCGGTCGGGTTAGCGTGGCCGCGCGGCTCGCGAGTGGGTGTCAGTCATTCCAATGTGCCGTCGCGATCCCATCAAGAACGTCGCGTCCCAAAACAATCTTGCGCTGCCACTCATCTTCTCGATCCAAAATGAGCAATGCATCATCGGACCGCTCACGTCCCAAAAGAGAGACGTAGCAGAGCCGAGAGAAATACCACGTCATCCTGCCAGCGTAAGAGATCGTCCTATGCGAGGCCTCTGACGCCATACCCCAGACGCCAATATGCCACTTTTCCTCACCTTCGCCGAGCGGCTGCCATCTGCAAGTAAAAACCGCTGCCGTGTAAGACAGGTGCGAGGATTGCGACAATATTTCGTATTCTTCGCGCCGCCACTGCGTTAAGTGTTCGATGTCCTCCGCAGGCAAACCCAATTTTCTTTCCATTTCTATGATGCGCTGATGAAGCTTTCTTGGGGACGCCATTGAGTGCCAGAAATTCTTGACCTGCTCGTCTGTTTCGGAATTCTTAAAAGCTTTGGCCAACTGCTTGTCATCTAATGCTGCCAAGCAAAGCAAAAGTGCTTCAGTATAAGTACGCAATAGTGCCTTAGCAGGCGTATCGAAGCCCGAGACGCACAAAAGTCGAATGGAAAGGCCGAAGGAGACGGCGGCACCGACAAGCGCCCATGCAGCAAGGTATCGGCTTCGGTCTTCTTCTGAATTTTTGTCTAGCCCCTCCGTCAGTGCTACGTGGACGTAAGAAAGCCATTCGATGCCCAGTTCGAAGATCGCGAGCCATGGCTGAAGATCAACGATAGCCTTTGTTCTGGCTTCCTTCTCTTGATCCGAAATAAATTCAGTGAACGACCCTCGCTCGTCAGGACTTCGTTTGATGTCCACGTAGGCCTCGTTCCAAGCCCGCTCAATTTCCTCGTATATTGTCCAGCTCATGCTTTGCCCAGATGTTACACGTTGACCTTGGCGGTGGCCTTATCGAACTCATCGCCCTTGGGTCGAGGCAGGCTATCTCGCCTTGGGAGCAGATCGTCCAATTTTCTTCTTTGCCATTGACGGATGCTATGAATTTTTGAGGACTAGAAACTCAATCACTCGGGCTGCTTCTTGATCACTGACCACGAAGTGGTTGTTCGCAAGGAGGCGCCTCCTCACCATGAGGGTCTAAGGTCGTGCCACGGACGACGACCTCATCCTGAGGAGCGGCCATAGGCCGCGTCTCGAAGGATGGGCCACGACGTAACACTTGACGCGACTCCACTCTCTCGCCGCACGCAACGCGCCCGAGTTGATGAACGAATTACCCTCGATAACAAGAGGGCGCAGGGAATGCCGGGTGGCCAATGCACCCGCAGCCGCGTGTGTATACAAGGGTGGGCAAAGCGAAGCGTGCCCACCCTACGCAGCTACGTCACATTCCGCCCATCTTGCAGACGATCTTCCATTCTTCCGGCGTCACCGGCTGCACCGAGAGCCTTGAATATTTCACCAGCGCCATGTCGGTGAGTCGCTTGTCGGCCTTGATCGCGACCATTGTCACCGGCGTCTTCAGCGGGGTGTCGGCCTTGATGTCGACGCAGACGAACTTGCCGGTCTTGTCGGTGGGATCGGGATAGGCCTCCTTGATGACCTCCGCGATGCCGACGATCTCCTTGCCCTCGTTGGAGTGATAGAAGAAAGCGCGGTCGCCTTTCTTCATCTTCACCAGGTTTTGCCGCGCAGTAAAGTTGCGCACGCCGGTCCAGGCTTCGCCCTTAGCGCCTTTCGCGACCTGCTGATCCCACGACCAGCTCGACGGCTCGGATTTCACCAGCCAGTAGTTCATGGCGCACACCATCCGTTCGTCATGGCCGGACATAGCCGTCCGAAGGACGGCGTCGCTTCCGCTCGCCTATGCCCGGCCATCCACGTCTTCGTTCGCTTTAATAGCAAGACGTGGATGCCCGCGACAACATGTTAGAAGACGCGCGGAGCCTGTCATCGGGCCGCGCATGGCGCGGACCCGTTGGCGCTTTTGCGCCGGCATAACGACCTGAAACTACCCCTCGGCCTTGAACGGGCGCGTCAGGAGGCTTTCAATCGCATCGTCGATGGTGGTCGCGCCGCGCAGGATGTCCGCGACCGCGTTCGATACGGGCATATCGACGTTCTCGGCGGCCGCCAGCTCCATCAGCACCGGGGCGGTGAATTCGCCTTCGGCGAGCTTGTCGCGCGGCTTGGCTTCGCCGCGCCCGAGCGCGAGGCCGAGGGCGAAATTGCGCGACTGCGGGCTCGAGCAGGTCAGGATGAGATCGCCCAGACCCGAAAGCCCCGCCAGGGTTTCGCTGCGCGCGCCGCAGGCACGCCCGAGCCGCACCAACTCGCTGAAACCACGCGTGGTCAGCGCCGCCTGCGCCGAGGCGCCGAATTTCTTGCCAGTCACGATTCCGGCCGCGATCGCCAATACGTTTTTCGCAGCCCCGCCGATCTCGACGCCGCGGACGTCGGAGGTGTGGTAGGGCCGGAAGGTCGCCGATCCCAGCGCCTGCACCAGCGCGCTTGCAAGCTCGACGTCATGCGCGGCGAGCGTCACCGCGGTCGGCAGCCCGCGCGCCACGTCCTCCGCAAAACTTGGCCCCGACAGGATGGCGGGCCGCGCCTGGGGTGCGGCTTCCGCGATCACCTCGGTCATGAATTTGTGGGTGCCGCGCTCGATGCCCTTGGCGCAGGCGACGACCGGCGTCGCGCGGGCGAGGTGGGGGCCAAGAGCTGACACCGCCGCACGCAAATTCTGCGCCGGCGTCGCGATCAGAACAACCTCGGCCGTTGCGGCGAGGCTGACATCGTCCGTGACCTTGACGGTCGCTTCCAGTTTTGCACCGGGCAATTTTGGATTGGTGCGGGTGGCGACGATCCCTGCCGCCACCGCCGGATTGCGCCCGCAAAGCACGACCTCACGGCCGGCGCGCGCGGCGACGCAGGCCAGCGCGGTCCCCCACGCGCCGGCGCCGACCACAGCTACCCGATTGAATGCCGTCATCGCGTATTCGCCTCTAAAACCCCGCCCTTGTATTCGTAAATCCGGCCGGCGCCGTGGCGTTTTCATCGAGCAGCCAGCGCGCCCGCGGCGGCGCTTCCAGCGTGTCGGTGAGCCCGATCGCCAGCCGCTCCGCACCGGCCCAGGCGATCATCGCGCCATTGTCGGTGCAAAGCGCCGGTGGCGGGATGATCAGCGTCGTTTGCGCTTTGGCGGCGACGTCCTGCAACGCGCCGCGGATCGCCTGGTTGGCGGCGACGCCGCCGGCGGCGACCAGCGCACGGGGCGGACCGAACTGTTCGTGAAAGAGCCGCAAGCCGACACTCAATCGATCCGCGGTGGATTCCAGCACCGCTGCCTGAAAGCTGGCGCAGAGATCGCGGATGTCCTGCGGCTCCGGCGGCGTCAGCCTGGCGGCCTCGTTGCGCACCGCGGTCTTCAGTCCCGACAGCGAGAAATTGGCGTCCGCGCGCCCGAGCATCGGCCGCGGAAATGCAAAGCGCCTGGCGTCACCGCCGCTCGCGGCGCGCTCGACCTCCGGTCCGCCGGGATAGGGCAGGCCGAGCATTTTTGCCACCTTGTCGAAGGCCTCGCCCATGGCGTCATCGACGGTGGTGCCGAGGCGAACATATTTACCGACCCCGATCACGGCGACGATCTGGGTGTGACCACCGGAGGCGAGGAACAGGCAATAGGGAAACGCCAGCGCGCAGGTCAGCCGCGGCGTCAGCGCGTGGGCCTCCAGATGGTTCACCGCGATCAGCGGCGTATTGTGCACCATCGCGATCGCTTTCGCGGTTGTCAGCCCGACGATCACCCCGCCGATCAGGCCGGGCCCGGCGGCGGCGGCTACGCCTGAGAGTTGCGCGAAGCCTGTGCCTGCGTCTTTCATCGCCCTGTCAACGATGCCGTCGAGCAGATCGACATGGGCGCGCGCCGCGATCTCCGGTACCACGCCGCCGAAGCGGGCATGCTCTTCGGTCTGCGACCGCACGATATTGGACAGGATTCGCCCCGTGCCGTCGGCCTGGCGCTCGACCACGGCGGCTGCGGTTTCATCGCAGGTGGTCTCGATCCCCAGCACCAAAATTCGCGTTTCGTTAGTCAATCTGGGCTCTTGTGCTTTCGCGCAATCCGGCGTTTCCCTTAACTCGGTAACATTCCGAGGTCGCAAGATGCAATCGTCTGTTGGGACCAAATCCGCGCCGGCCAGAGCCTGACCGGTGCCCATTCTCGTCACCCGCCCGCATCCGGACGATGAGGCCACCGCCGCCGGGCTGCGGGCACGGGGCTATGAGGTTTTGCTGGCGCCGATGCTGCGGTTTGAACCCGCCGCCTTCCATGAGGACCTGGACGCGGATTACGGCGCGGTCATTGTCACCAGCGCCAATGCGTTGCGCGGCATCGAACCTCAGCTCAAAGCCAGCCGATGGCTGAAGCTGCCGCTGTTCGCGGTCGGAGAGCACACCGCGACCGCCGCACGCAGCATCGGATTCGAGCAAGTGATCCCGGCCAACGGGGATGCGTCGGCCTTGCGCGATCTTGTGCTTGCCAGCGTCAAGGCGAAGACGCTGAAGAAAACCAGCCCATTGCTTTATCTGGCTGGAGCCGATCTCGCCCGCGATCTTGCCGGTGAACTCGGCGAGCGCGGGTTCACGGTCGTCACGCAGAAGACCTACCGGATGGTTCCATTGTCCAGCCTGCCACGTGAAACCTGCGACGCTTTCGCGGCCAACCGGATCGAGGCCGTGCTGCACTATTCAAGGCGTAGCGCGCGCGCGTTCCTGGAGTCGGTTCGCGCCGCCGGCGTCGAAATATCGGCGCTTTCGGTCCTGCAATGCTGCATCTCCGCAGGCGTAGCCGCGGTGGTGCGCGACGCCGGGGCCATCCAGGTCATGGTGGCGGCATCGCCGGATGAAAATGCCGTGTTCGCGCTGCTGGACCGTGCTTTGCGCCCCTGATCGCGTTACAAGGCGCTTTCGACGGGGTGACGCCGGTGCCGGGAAAACTGGTCAAAACAGAGACAAGAACGAGCCGATTCCACTTGATTTCGGCTAAAGCCAAACAGGAACCTTTGTGATGGACGAAGACAGGCCCGAAAACCCCTCGCCGTCGCCGGACCAGGGCCGGGCCAGGCGCCCGCCGCCGACCATCGACCTCGAGGCATCAGAGGTGTCGGGCGAAACCCAGGGCGAAGGCTCCGGCGCGCGGCCAAGGCGATGGTTCTCCCGGCGCCTCCGTTGGCCCTTTGCCCGGTCCTTCTCGTGGCCTTCGTCCGCGACGCTTGCGGCAGCCGTGACTGGTGCGGTGACGGCTGCGCTGGTGATCGCGGTCGCCTGGGCGGTCGGATGGACGGGTGAGACTTCTCCGCCGGTGACGTCTCCACAGGCCAACGCCAGCGCGATCGACATCCTCGGCTCGCGGGTCGCCGATCTCGAGGCGAGATCGGTGAAGGCTTCGGCCGCAGCCAACGACCCGGCGCTGGCTTCGCGGCTCGAGGCATTGGAGAAATCCCTGGCATCGCTGCGCACCGAGATCGCCGGCGTTCGCGCGCAGTCCGGGAAACTCGCCGCCGATCTCAATGCGGTGAAATCGACCCCGCGCCAGGACGCAGCGTCGCCTGATCTCGCAGCGATCAACGAACGCCTCAGCCTGATCGAACGCGCTACCCGCACCGATAGCGCCGAGATCGCGCGAGAGGCCAACAGTCCGGTGGACGATACCGCCCTTCGCCGGCTCGTCGTGGCATCGATCCTGGACCTTTCGGTCCGACAGGGCGAGCCTTTCGTCGCCGAGCTCGCCGCGGCGAAATCGCTCGCGCCGAATCCGGAGATGCTCAAGCCGCTCGATGACTTCGCTGCGTCGGGCGTCCCGCACGCGGCCGCCCTCTGCCGTGAACTGCTGACGCTGGTGCCAAAATTGTCGCCGCCGGCGCATGACAATGCCACCACCGGCGCCGGCATCGTCGACCGCCTGCGGACGGGTGCGGCCAAGCTGATTCGCATCGAGCGTAGCGATGCCGTCGGCAACGACCGCAGCGCGGTCATCGCACGGGTCACGGCGGCCGCGCTGCGCAACGATTATGCCGACGCGCGGCGCGAGTTGAATATGCTGGCCCCCGGCGATCGCACGGCTGCTCAGGCATGGCTGGACAAGGCCAATGAGCGCGACGCGGCGCTCGCCGTCTCGCGTCAGTTTGCGACCGAGGCGATGACAGCGCTCGCCAAACCGGCGCAATAGGATTTCGATGTACCGAATCATTTTGTTTCTGGTGTTGATCGCGCTCGCAGCCAAGGGTGCGGCGTGGGTCGCCGACCAGACCGGCCAGGTCGCGCTGTCATGGGATGGCTGGCGCGTTCACACCACGTTGCCGGTATTCGCGCTGGCGCTCGGCGTCGCCATCGTCGCGGCCATGCTGGCGTGGAGCATACTGCGCGGGCTGTGGCGCCTGCCGCACCGCCTCCGCCACAGCCGGCGCGAACGGCGTCGGGCGCGCGGCCGCCATGCCATCACGCAAGGTCTGCTCGCGATCGGCCACGGCGATTCCACCGCCGCGCGCATGCATGCCGACGTCGCGCGCCGCCACGCCGCGCACGACCCGCTGGCGCTTTTGCTGCACGCCCAATCGGCGCAGCTCGCCGGCAATCGCGACGCCGCGCGCGAGGCGTTTCGCGCCATGGCCGAGCGGGAAGATACGAGGCTATTGGGCCTGCGCGGACTGTTCATCGAAGCCCAGCGCGCCGACGATCCGGTGGCCGCCGTCGGTATCGCCGAGGAGGCGCTGAAGCTTTCGCCGACCTCGACCTGGGCCTCGCATGCGGTGCTCGGATTTCGCTGCGCCCGGGGCGACTGGAGCGGCGCGCTTGCCATCCTCGACAACAATCTGGCTTCGGGCCTGATCGACAAGGCGGTCTATCGGCGGCAGCGCGGCGTGCTCCTGACGGCGCGCGCGCTGGAACTGGAGACCGTCGACCGCGATCTGTCGCGCGACAGCGTGATGGAAGCGGTCAAGCTGGCGCCGACGTTGGTGCCGGCCGCGGCGCTCGCCGCCAAATATCAAAGCGAGGCGCATCAGATCCGGCGTGCAATGCGAATTGTGGAGGCGGCGTGGCTCAAGCATCCGCATCCCGATCTCGCGGATGCCTATGCCCATGTGAAACTCGGCGATTCCGCGCGCCAGCGTCTGGTGCGGGTCGAGACGCTGGCGGCGAAAGCGCCGGGTCATCTCGAGGGCGCGCTCGCGGTGGCGCGCGCGGCCATCGACGCGGCCGAATTCGCGCGCGCGCGCGAGGCGCTGGCGCCGTTCGTCGCGGCGCCGACGCAACGCGTGGCGATGCTGATGGCGGAGATCGAACGCACCGAACATGGCGACAGCGGCAAGGCGCGGGCCTGGACCTTGCGCGCGGTGCGCGCGCTGCATGATCCGGTCTGGACCGCGGACGGCTACGTCAGTGATCGCTGGCGGCCGGTGTCGCCGGTGTCCGGCCGGCTCGACGCGTTCCAGTGGCAGATGCCGCTTTCGGCGCTGCCGTCCGACAAAAGCGCCGCGATCGAATCCTCTGCCTTTGAGGAGGCGATGCTCGCCACCCCGCCATCGCCGCGGCGCGGCGAAATATCGGGAAAGAATTTGGTCGAGCCGCCGCGGGAACCCGAGACCGCCGAATTGGCCCCGCCATCGGCGCAGGATAATTCTCCGGCGAACGCAACGGTTGCGGATGTCACCCCTACGCCAGCGCAAGCGTCGCCGCCGGCGACCGAAGCCGTACCCCCGGCAGCCCCACCCTTATTCCGCGCGCGGGCGGATATCCCGAAAGTGGCCGACAAGCCCTTCACCCCGGCGATCCCGGCGGTGATTCCGATTGTCCGCCCACCCGACGATCCCGGCATCGACGACGAACCCGAAGCCGACGAATTCGCCGAGCGGATCGCCCCCACGCAAGGCCAGGCCGGCGGCTGGCGCGGCTTCCTGTCGCGCTGGGGCGGCTGACCTGGTCTGCGCGGGGACCAGCGTTTTTCTTGCAAAACCGGGCATTGCCCGATATCAGGTGGCACGCGTTTTCAGGCCGTTGCGCCGAAGGCGAAGCCCAAAGCGTTTTCGAGCGAAGTGGGTGCCGGTTCGCGTCAAGAAAACGCGTCAAATGAGGACTCTGGTCCGCCGCAATAGCTCAGTTGGTAGAGCACGTCATTCGTAATGACGGGGTCACAGGTTCGAGTCCTGTTTGCGGCACCAGCAATTTCAAACACTTAGCTCGCACTCGTCGCAACTCTCGATCTCAAAAGGTACGCCATAGGTACGCGGACTGTACGCAGTTCGCCCCACTTGCGCGCCCAACTTAGAAAGTCTATATAGCTACTTAGAGTTTCTGAGTAGGAGGAAGGTAATGGCAAAAATGCGCGACCCGAGGCTATCCCACCAAAGCCTCCAAGTGCTGCGTGTGTTTTTCGATGAGCCCAAGGAAAGTTTCGCCGGTGCCGACATCTGGCGCCGGACCGGAATTCTTGCCGGAACACTCTATCCAATTTTGGCTCGCTTCGAGGCTGCGGGTTGGCTCGACAGTGACTGGGAACAACTTAGTGCCAGCGAGGCTGGTCGGCCGCGCCGCCGTCTCTATGCCCTCACTCCGAAGGGGTACAACAAAGCGAATGAGGCGTTAGCGCAACTTGGCATCATCGGGAGGCCAGCTTGGGCACAGTAATTGTCGGCGTCGTAATCGGCCTGATAACGGGATTCGCGGTTATGGAAGCTTATGCTTGGTTTGACGCGGTGGCACTTTGGCTAATGCACCGAGCGGCGAACCATATCATAAAGGACGAGCGCGAGCGTTATCGTGAAGAATGGGCTGCCGATCTTAGCGCGATACCTAGCTCCCTCTACAAATTAGCTTACGCTGTCATCAATTTTAGGAAGAGCGTAGCTCACGAGATCAACGCTGTATTTGTGGCTGGCGCGCTAGATCTCTTCGACGAACTCCTGACCGATTTCGATAACAACTTTAACCGATTGAACTCCAAGATGGAGAAGATTCGTGCGCTCTTTAAAAGAGGCAATTGGCCGGATGAGCTTCGGAATGATCTTGCAGCACTTGAGCGCGGTCACTATGCATTCGGCCTGTACGTCGGCAAAACTTTAGAACTGAAATGCCGACTAGAAGCGCGCGCAAGCCACGTCGATTCAGTGGCGTCTGCCGATGCGTGGTTCGAAGAGGCTGAATGTTCATTGGACGAGATCATTGCTCTGCTGGAAAGCGTGAAGTTCGCCAGAGAGAACCCGGAAGCCGCGAACGGCGAGACTGGACAAGCTAAATTTTAAAAAATTTGCTGGGGCCTCTATGGGGCGCATGAAGGCCGACGATTTTTGGCCCCGGGATCGGACACATCGCGAAGCCGTGATTGCGCAGGGCCAAACGTCTGCGTGATCCTGCTCACATCACCTGTTGTTCGATCATCCCAGTCTCTACCTTCAATGAGCCGGCCCGATCATGGCCCGCGCGCCCGACCGCGCCGGTGCCCATTTAATCCGGGATGTGTGAAGCCGTTCACAGGGGATTTTCGAGAGGCGCGCTAAACGGCAATGCGTACCGTTTTGTGGGAGGCAGCCATGCCGTCACCAGTCACCGACAAGCCAGCCAGCCGCCAAGGCTTTTGGCCGGCCATTGTTCGAATTTTTCTGGTCGAGGTTGTGCTTCTACTGGCTCTGTCGGGCGCGGTCGTCGGCTACCTGAACTGGTCGTCCGAGGCCGCCTGGGCCGAATTTGTGGCCGCCAGCAAGCAGTCGACCTCTGAGGCAAAATCTGCGGTGCAGACCGTCAAAGGCCACGTACACTGCGACCGCAACGCGTGAACGCGCGGGATTTGCACGCGGCCGCAGCTGACGGCTTAGCCAATATTCGCGAGCGCTACTGCGAAACCGTCTGAACCACGCTGCCCACCGGGCGGGTGCTGGCGACCGGCAGCTTCATGTCCTTGACCATGGCCTCGTCATATTCGGGCAAGGTCGCGACCGACGTCTTTGCTTTCATCAGCACGACCTTGTAGCCGCCGGCCTTCAGGCGGCGAAGCAGAGTGGGCATGGCTTCTGCGGTGTGCTTCTGGAAATCGTGCATCAGGATGATGCCCTTGCCCTGCTTGTCGAGCTTGGTCATCACGGTATTGACGATCTGCTCGGCATTCTTCGCCCGGAAGTCGAAGGAATCGAGGTCGCAGGAAAATATCGCGATGTTGCGTGAGCCGAGATAGGCCATCGCCGCGGGGCCGTGCTGCAATTCCGGGAAACGAAAGAACGGCGAGGGAGCCGCGCCCAGCGCCAGCTTGACCGCGCTGTAGCCTTTTTCGATCTCGTCCCTGGCGAGCTGCTCGGTCATCTTCTTCGAGTTCAGATTGGCATGCGACCAGGTATGCGCACCGATGGTGTGACCGGCCGCGGCCACCTGTTTGAGAATCCCGGGATGGTAGGTGGCATGCTTGCCAATCGGGAAGAACACCGCCTTGGTGCATTCGTCGGCGAGCGCCTTGAGCACCGCAGGTGTATTGCCGGGCCAAGGGCCGTCGTCGAAGGTCAGCACGACCTCCTTGTCGGTCAGGAAGTCGAGCTGTTTGAAGTGCTCAAAGCCGAAGCCCGGTCCGCCCGTGGTGTCGATCTCCACCACGCGGGCAACGCCGAGCGCGTCCGGATTGGCGCATCCGGATTTCAATTGCGGCGCGGGGACGGCGAGGGCCTTGTCCGCAATGGTGCCGGTCGTCTCAACCTCGTCGCGGGGTGCGGCGGATTTGGCAGGGGTCGCGGCGGCAAGCGGCGGGGCTTGCGCGGCGGCGACGGTTTGGGGAGCGGTCCCTCGGTGCGGGGATGATGTCCAAAACCAGATCCCCGTAATCACCACAGCAGCCAGGACACTCGCCAGCATCAGACCCAACGCGTCACGCATGGTTATTCTTTCTCGAATACCAAAGATAAAATCGCAGCCCCGTTATTTATGAGAAACAGATGTTAACGCCGTCCCAACACGGCCTCGGTTCCCAAGGCCGAAAATCGGGCTCCCCGTAGAGCGATACCGTCGACTTGAGTGACAGGCGTCACAGATTGGCGACGGAGTGACCGATGTCACAGTCCGAACCCAGCGGTTGCGGCACTCATAGGCATCAACAACACGCCGTCGAGCCGGCGAACCAACGGGAGCCACCAATGACCGCATCTTTCACCAGCACGCTGCGCCAGGCCGGTTTGATGCTGGCTGTCGCCGCCTCCATCTCTGCGCTGTCGTCGACCTCGAGTTTCGCCTTCAGCGCCGAGGCGCAGCAAATGTGCACCGGCGACGCGTTTCGGCTGTGCAGCTCCGAAATTCCCAATATTCCGAAGATCACCGCCTGCATGGTCAAGCATCGCGCGGATCTCAGCACCCGCTGCCGAATGGTGATGGACCGGGATCTGGCCCAGAAGTCGAGCAAGGTCGCGGCTCAGTAAAAGGCTCTCCTGAGACTGGCAAAGTCGTCTGTGCCGGAACAAACCCGGCCATGACGACTTTATTTTTTCAGCGTCGCACGGCTGCCTTCCGCGACCGATTTGCGCGCTTATCGCGCATTGACATCAATGGCGCGGCGGAATTTGATCCCGCTCCCACGTGAAGCAGGGCGTAGCCAGATGTTCAGAATTGTTTTCGTTCTCCCGCTTGTCCTGATGGCCTCGGGCGCGTCGGCGCAGCAGGGCCATGACGCTTGCGCGCGTGACGTCTCCCGCTTCTGCCGGGCCCACATGAACGACGGCGACTCCGTGGTGCTGGCCTGTCTGAAGCAACACCGTTCGCGGATCAGCAAGGCCTGCGACAAGATCATGACGGAAAACGGTCAGTAGCGTTTGTAGTCATTCCGGGATGGTCCGAAGGACCAGACCTCAGATGCGCATTGCGCATCGGGGAATCTCGAGATTCTCCGATGTGCAATTGCACATCGTAGTTCGCGCTAACGCGCGCCCCGGAATGACAACCTACAAAGACAAACATTACGTGCTGCCGCCTGCCGCCGCGGAAGCGACCGGCAACACCTCGTTGGCGGCGCGGTCGGGAGTGTCCTCCTTCCAGCGCACCGATCCGAACGGCCGCTCCAGCATGCGGCGGACCCGCACCGGATCGGGCCCGAGATGAAAATCCATCGCGCGCTGATGCAGCGCGCGTTCGGATTGGGTCGAGCGGTTGCGCTGGCGCAGATAGTCGAGCCAGGTCGGGCAATGATAGCGTTCGGTCCACAATTCGGGGTCGGCGATGTCACGCGCGATCGACCAGCCATAGGCGCCGTTGCGCTGGCGGCTGAGCTGCACCTCCTGCATTACATTGTGAAATGCGCGGGCACTATCCTGCGCGACGCGATATTCGATCTCGACCACCAGCGGCCCGCTGCGCGCGGTCAGCGACAGCTGCACTTCGGGATCGGCGAGCACTTCCGCATCCTCGTTGCGCGCGCCGACTCGCGGCATCTGCAACCACAGGCCGATGAGCGGCGAGGCCAGCATCAGCGCGGCCGAGACCAACAGCGCGGCCTCCACGCCGATCGCGTCGGTCAGGTGTCCCCAGCCCCAGCTTCCGATCGCGATGCCGCCGGCAATCGACGCCTGAAATGCCGCCAGCGAGCGGCCGGCCACCCAGCGCGGCGCCGAGAGCTGCACGCCGATGTTGAACAAGGCGACCGCCAGCATCCATACCGCGCCCGCAACCACAAGTGCGGCCGCCGTCAGCACCGGCTCACGGCTCAGCGCGACCGCCGCGATGGCGCCGCCCATCGACAGGGCGCAGGCGCGGATCGCGGCTTCGCCGCTCAGGCGCCTGCGCACCTCGGCGATGTTGAGTGCGCCGATCACCGCGCCCATGCCGAACGCGCCGAGCATGATGCCGTAGGTCTGCGCGCCGCCATGCAGGAGGTCGCGCGCGACCAGGGGCATCAGCGCCGATACCGAGCCGCCGAGCACGCCGGTCACAAATGTGCGCGTCAGCACGATCTTGATCGAGGGCGAGTTGGCGATGTAGCGCACGCCCGAGACGATGGCGCGGTTGAGCCGCTCGCGCGGCAGCCGCGATGGTTCGCTGGTGCGGCGCCAGAGAAACAGCACGACCAGCAGCGGAACATAGAGCGCCGCATTGGCGGCGAAGGCCGCGACCGCGCCGGCGGTGGCGACGACGATGCCGCCGATCGCCGGACCAAAGCTTCGCGCGATATTGTAGCTGATGCCGTTCAGCGCCACCGCCGAGGGAAGCGTTTCCGCCGGCACCTGCTCACTGACCGAGGATTGCCATGCGGGGCCGAACAGCGCCATGCCGCTGCCGACGACGAAACAAAGCGCCAGCAGACTTTGCGGCGTGATCAGGCCGAGCCACGCCAGCACGGTCAGGGCGGTTGCGCCCAGGAGCGCGATCGACAGTGAAATCAGCGCCACGATGCGCCGGTCATACATATCGGCGATGGCGCCGGCCGGCATCGAGATCAGCATGACCGGCAGCATCAGCGCGGTCTGCACCAGCGCGACCTTGTCGGCGGATGACGTCATCTGGGTCATGGCCCAGGCTGCGCCGACCGCCTGGATCAGCAGGCCGAGATTGGAGAGCAGGCTTGCCAGCCAGATCCGCCGGAACGTGGCATGCCGCAGCGGAGCCGCGACGCCATCGGCGGCAAACATCGTGCGTCCTGGCTGTTCGGTCATGGCGTGTTCCGTTGGGGCCGGTAATGGCCGGCGCGATCTCTTATCCCGACCTGCAGTGATGCCTGCGAAAGTCCTTGGCTGTCCAGTGGTTGGACAGCGGGGGGCCTTGCTGTGCCAAAATACCGAAAATCGCGCTTGCGTCACAAACGGCGATCGCGGCCCCCGTTCGGCCGGTAAACGGGGCGGCGTGCGTTCATGGCGTCTGGTTTTTGGAACTGATATGATTAGATGATGCCGATCCCGTCATGGATTATTGCGAGGACGTCGTGAGCATAGCCGAAGCCTGGGACCTCCCGGCCGCGCGTCCGCCGCTGGTTCCCCCCAGTCCGCCGCGCGCATCCGAAACCATGTCCGCTTTGCGGCGGTTGGCGGCGATGCGCGAGAGCGCGATCGGAACCTGGGGCCAGCGCGCCTATGAAGAGGACATCGTCCAGGGCCGCTTCTTCTGGCGCTCCAGCTTTATCCTCAACACGCCGGATGCGATCCGGCACGTGCTGGTCGACAATTACGAGAACTATGCGCGGACTCCGGCCTCGATCCGGGTGTTGCGTCCGATGTTGGGTGAGGGCCTCCTGATCGCCGAGGGCCGCGCCTGGAAACACCAGCGGCGAACGCTGGCGCCAGCCTTCACGCCGCGCGCGGTGGAGGGACTGGTTCCGCACATGATCGCGGTGACGGATGAAACGATTGCAAAGCTGCGGGCGGTAAGCGGTGCACCGGTCGATTTGCGCGAGGCGATGCAGCGGATGACGCTCGAGATTGCCGGGCGCACCATGTTCTCGTTCGGGATGGACCGCCACGGCGCGGCGCTGCGCGATTTCGTCATGGAATATGGCGGGCGGCTGGCGCGGCCGCATTTGCTCGATCTGGCGTTGCCGCTTGGCTGGCCGAGCCCGCAGGATTTTTCCCGCGCGCGTTTCCGCAAGCGTTGGACGCGTTTCGTAGGCCAGCTGATGGCGGAGCGCCGCGCCGCCGGCAAGAAAGATGGAGCGCCGCCGCGCGATCTGTTCGATCTGATGGGCGCCGCGCGCGATCCCGAAACCGGCCAGGCCTTCACCGACGAGCAGCTCGGCGATCAGGTCGCGACCATGATTCTCGCCGGTCATGAGACCACCGCTACGGCGCTGTTCTGGTCGCTTTATTTGCTCGCGCTTGATCCCGTGACCCAGGAGCAATTGGCCGCCGAGGTGCGAGAGGCAACCGCGAACGGCGCGCGCGATCTCGAACGGCTGAAATTCACCCGCGCGGTGGTCGATGAAACCATGCGGCTCTATCCGCCGGCGTTTCTGATCGCACGGGCGGCGGCAGCGCCGGATACGATCGCGGGCCTGCCGATCCGCAAGAACGACGTGATCCTGATCGCGCCGTGGCTGTTACACCGCCATGAAAAACTCTGGCGCGATCCGAACGCATTCATCCCCGGGCGATTCATGCCGCCGGCGCCGCCGCCCGACCGCTTTGCCTATTTGCCGTTCGGGGTTGGCGCGCGGGTCTGCATCGGCGCGCATTTCGCGCTGGTGGAGGCAACGTTGGCGCTCGCCAGGATCATCGGCGCATTCCGTGTCACGCTTCTGGACCAGGAGCCGGTAATGCCGGTCGGCGTCGTGACCACGCAGCCTGACCGCTCGCCGATGTTTTCGATCACGCCGCGTTGACGGGGGATTGTCCGGGGGCGCCTGCCATCCCATCTAGGCTGAGGTCATGAGCGACATACAGGCCCAGTTTTCAGTTCTGAAGCAAACTGCCGATCCGGCAGTCGCGGACGCCATAGCTGAGCTCATCGACAAGGGCGAAGACCGCGAGCTCAACCGAATCAATGTCCTGGATTTTTCCAAGCGTCGAGGTTTCGACGAAGAGCGCGTGATTTCCGCCTTCCTGCATGCCTCGCGGCTCGGCCTGTTCGATCTCACCTGGAACGTGCTCTGCCCCGGCTGCAGCGGTGTGCTCGATGCGCACGATACGCTGAAGTCGTTGCGCCCCGAGGACTATCACTGCGGCTTATGCTCCTGCGGCTACGAGCCTTCCGTCGACGAGCAGGTCGAGGTCGCTTTCACCGTCAGTCCCAAGATCAGGCGCATTGCCGCGCACGATCCCAACACGCTGCCGCTGTGGGAGTTTTACCGGCAGGTGTTCTGGAGTTCGGGCATCGATCTCGACAACGATTCCTTCGCCTCGCTGACCGAGGAGATTACGCTCGATGCGCTGGAGCTGCCCGCCGGCGAGCGGGCGGTGCTGTCGCTGCAGCTCCCGCCGCAATTCGTCATCGCTTTCGAGCCGGTGACGCATTCGGCGCATTTCATTAACGTCGAGGGCGAACCAACCAGGGAACGGCAGCAGCTCGCGCTGGTCTACAACAAGGCGCACCCGCCGACCGGGTCCATCACATTGCGTCCGGGCCCGTTGCGGCTTTCGCTCGACAACCAGGCGGGCGTGCGGACGCTACCCACGGTGTTGGTCGCGGCCGACGGGCTCCATCATCTCCTGGGCAAACGCCGGCCGTTCCTCACCGCCAAGCGGATGCTGTCCAACCAGACCTTCCGCGACGTCTTCAAGGCCGACAATCTCAATATCGATCAACGCCTCAAGATCACCTCGCTGACCTTCCTGTTCACCGACCTCAAAGGCTCGACCGCGCTGTACGAGCGTGTCGGCGATCTCGCCGCGTTCGATCTGGTGCGCGCGCATTTTCATGCGCTGGTGGAGATCATTTCTTCCGAGAAGGGCGCCGTGGTGAAGACCATCGGCGACGCCGTGATGGCGACTTTCATCAAGCCCGAGCACGCGATTGTCGCGGGCTTGCGGATGCGCGCGGCGATGGATGAACTCAACGCCAGGCGCGGCACCGAGGATCTGGTGGTCAAGATCGGTATTCATGAGGGCCCGTGCCTCGCGGTCATGCTCAATGAGCGGCAGGATTATTTCGGCCAGACCGTCAACATCGCAGCCCGGGTTCAGGGCCTTTCGACCTCGCAGGCCATCCATGCCACCGGCCCGGTGGTCGATGCGCCCGCCGTGGCCGCGATTCTGGACAGGGAGGCGATCACACCGATCCAGAAGCAGGCGGCATTGCGGGGCATCGCCGACAAGATGTTGGTCTACGAGATACCCTGAGATTGACGAATCGTAATATTGACTATTCGTAATGCGGACGCGCCATCGGCCCCGATTGCGGGCCTGATTTGCAGTCCATATATTGAGGATGCGGGCCAACACTCGAATTTCAGCAGGAAATGATGCTCGACGGACTACGCCAATTCATCGCCGACGTAATTTCTCCCACCGCCCACGAGCATCGGTCGTTTGACGATACCGGGTATCGTCTGGCCGCGACCGCGTTGCTGGTTCACGTGATCTCGCTCGATGGCGCACCATCCGATGCCGAAAAGCGCAAGCTTCACAGTCTGATCGAAAGCCGCTTCGGGCTCGATCGGGGAACGGCGGACGAACTGATCGCGTCGGCAACGCTGGTCGAGGGCGAGGCGGTCGATCTCTACCATTTCACCAGCGTCATCATGCGTTCGGTGGATGAGACAGGCCGCTTGCGTATTGTCGAAATGATGTGGGAGCTGGTCTACGCCGACGGCCAGGCCAGCGAGTTCGAAGACAACGTGGTTTGGCGGGCCGCCGACCTGCTCGGGGTGTCTTCCCGCGACCGCATCGATCTCAAGCACCGTGTCGCCGCCAGGCAGTCCGCGCCGGTCACCGGCGAATAGGACGTTGCCCGCGGGCCCTGGGCCGTCGCCGCGGCGGGGGTGCCGCGACCCCTCAACTGCGCCGGTGCCTCCGCTTATGACGAAAATTTAACCATGCGGCGATGCAGCGGCGCTTTCGGCCCCAAAAGCTGCTGTTCAATTCTGCCCAATCGGGGACTTGAAGGCGCCGAAATGCTTGCAGGCGGCTTGCATCCCGCCTAAGGCGTATGCTCGCGTCGTGGTGGCCGCATATCGTGCAATTTTTTTACGAGCATTGAATCGTGACTGAGCGGGTGACGCTGATTACCGGTGCCTCGGCGGGGATAGGCACCGAACTGGCGCGTGTTTTCGCCTCGCACGGCCACCGCCTGGCCTTGGTGGCGCGTCGCACGGATCGCCTTGTGGCGTTGGCAGCCGAACTTGGCGCCACCGGCGGAAGCGCCCCGATCGTGATTCCCTGCGATCTCGAACAGCCCGATTGCGGCGATCAAATTGCCAACGCCCTGGCCGCCGCGGGGGTGGAGGTCGAATTCGTCGTCAACGATGCCGGATTTGGTTTGTTCGGTCGTGCAGTCGAACTGGACCGCTCAGAGCAGCTTGGCATCATTGCGGTCAACATCCGCGCCATGACGGATCTGTCGTTGCGGTTTTCGGAGCAACTGATCCGCCACCGCGGCGGCATCCTCAATGTCGCGTCCATCGCGGGCTTCCTGCCGGGGCCCGGCATGGCCGTGTATTACGCCTCCAAGGCCTACGTGCTGTCGTTCACCGAGGCGCTGCGTGGCGAACTCGCCCCCCGCGGCGTGCGCGTGACCGTGCTTTGCCCCGGTCCGGTGCCGACGGAATTTCAGGCACGGGCCGGTTTCGAGCCCGGGTTTGATTCCGCTGTCCTCAATGTTTCCCCCGCCGATGTCGCGCAGGCCGCATACCGCGGCTTGATGGCCGATAAGCGCGCCGTGCTGCCCGGCCTTGGCATCAAGGTTGTGCCGCTGCTGCTGCGGCTGTTTCCGCGCGGATTTATCCTGGCGGCGGTAGCCCGCTTTCAGTTGCGAAAGCGCTGACGCGCCTAACCCAAACGCCCATTTGGCCCGCAATTTGCTTATCCACGACTATGAACTCACCCGAAATTAACACCCGCCTGGGTATGATTCCGGTCTGATGGCCGCGAAAAGAAACGTCGATGTCGTCTCACGCCGTTAAAATCAGTGCCCGGACCGTGCGGCCCTTGCCGGCCGCAGCCCAACCGGCCGTCGGCGGATCTTTGGTGGCCAGCACCTCCCTTCTGCCGGTACTGATCGTCCTGCACCAGGAAACCTCGACGCCAGGCCGCGTCGGCAACGCGTTGCGCGCGCTTGGGCATCCACTGGACATCAGGCGTCCACGCTTTGGCGATGCGCTTCCGCAAACGCTGCAGGGCCATGCCGGCGCCGTGATTTTCGGCGGCCCCATGAGCGCCAACGATCCGGATGATTTCGTTCGTCGGGAGATCGGCTGGATTGCGGTCCCGCTACTGGAGCGGCGGCCATTTCTGGGGATTTGCCTCGGCGCGCAGATGCTCGCCATGCAACTCGGCGCCCGCGTTGCGCCGCATCCGCTGGGCCGCGTGGAGATGGGATATTACCCGATCCGCCCGACACAAGCCGGGGTCGAGATTTGTCCGCACTGGCCCGATCAGGTCTACCACTGGCACCGCGAAGGATTTGAACTTCCCTCGAGCGCCGAATTGCTGGCGCAAGGCGGCGACTTTCCGGTGCAGGCGTTCCGGTCGGGACATTGCTTCGGCTTCCAGTTTCATCCCGACGTGACCACCGCCATGATGCACCGCTGGACGACACGCGGCGCCGCGCGCCTCGAATTGCCGGGCGCGCGTCCTCGCCACCAGCATTTCGCCGATCGCGCGCTTTATGATGTGGCCGAGCGCGCCTGGCTGCTGCGATTTCTCGATGGCTGGCTGAGCCAGGCGCCGGCCTCGCTGATGTCCGAGGCCGCGGAATAGCGCGCGTCCATCGTGGCGGCCAACTCACCTCTCCCGCTTGCGGCGGGTGGGGGAAAGCCTATCCCCTCGACCAGCGCGTTTTGCGGAAGCACCCCACCCCAACCCTCCCCGCAAGCGGGAGAGGGAGCGTACTTCCGTCCTCGCTAAAAATTCGATCTAATCGCATCACGTGCCAGCGCATGGAGATGGCGACATGACCGTCGATGAGTTCACGCAGCTGTTGAATGAATTCACGCGCTCGGCGGAATCCGGCGACGGCGCGCGCTTTGCCCGGCATTTCACCGAGGATGCCGTCTATCACGACTACATCTACGGCGCACATCGGGGCCGTGCCGACATCGCGCATATGATGGCCGATCTGTTTCATCGCGATGCCGCCGACTATCGATGGGAGATGTTCGATCCCGTCTGCGACGGCGAAAAAGGTTATGCGTGGTCGCTGTCGAGCTTCACCTCGAAAATTCCGCAGTTCGAAGGCCGCCGTGTCGTGATCGACGGCATCAGCCGGTTCATCCTTCGCGACGGCCTGATCGCCGAGTACCGCGAGTCCGTCAACGGCGGCGTGGCGATGGTGCAGCTTGGTGTCGAGCCCGAGCGCATGACAAAAGTGTTCCGGCGCTGGAGCGGATGGCTGAACGAGCGGCCGGAAACAAAGGCCTATCTCGCGCGGCGGAAGGGCGAGGGCTGAGGGCGCGAAACAGTTCGTTGCAGATGTTTTGCCGAGGCCCGTCATCGCCCTTCGGGCTATGCCGCGGCAGGCTTCGCTACGATAGGGGTTGCCTAGCCCGTCTTCGCCCTTCGGGCTACGACGCGGCAGCCTTCGCTACGATAGGGCTTGCCTAGCCGAAGCAGGCGTAGCCTGCGAAGGCTGGTGGAGCCAGGCGGGATCGAACCGCCGACCTCGTCATTGCGAACGACGCGCTCTCCCAGCTGAGCTATGGCCCCTTCGCGGCAGCCTCCAGTTACGGACAACGGCCGACAATCGGCGCCATTTACAATCCGCGCCAAGGCCAAGTCAAGAACGGCGAAATCGCGGTTTTCCGGGGCTTTCGAGCGGAACTTCCCTTGTTCGGAAGGGCGGGAACCGATATTTAGCAGGAGGTCGAATCCGCGACCTATCCTGCGAGCAAGCCCCTCATGCGTGCCGTTCTCGACATCGTTCTCATCGTGCTGGATCTCTATGTCTGGCTGCTGATCGCCGCGGCGATCCTGTCCTGGCTGATCGCCTTCAATGTCGTGAACACGCGCAACCAGTTTGTGGCCGCGGTGGCCGAATTCCTGTACCGGATCACCGAGCCACTGCTGGCGCCGATCCGCTCGTTCATGCCGAATCTGGGCGGGCTCGATATCTCGCCGATCATCCTGATCCTGATCATCATGTTCATTCAGCGGGTGATCACCTATTACATCTATCCAAGCGTCTTCTGACCCGCGTGCATGGATGGCCGATCCTCGACCTGATCCTTGGCGTTATTCCACCCAAGGCATCAGCGTCGCGCTGCGGGTAACCCCGCGCGGCGGCCGCGACGACATCGACGGGGTTGAAACGCTGGCCAATGGCCGTGCCGTGGTCAAGGTGCGTGTCCGCGCCATCGCTGATGGCGGCGAAGCCAATCGCGCGGTGACGGAGCTATTGGCGAACGCGCTCGGCGTGCCCAAGGCCAGGGTGCGCATTCTGTCGGGCACGACGTCGCGCCTCAAGCAAGTTGCCGTCGACGGCGATCCGGCGAAGCTCGGCGAGGCCTTGCGAAGCCTGACCGTAGCGAAGCCGGATTGATCGAGGGACCAACTCAAAGGACCACGGATTGAGATGACAGCCCGGATCATCGATGGAAAGCGCATCGCCGCCGAACTTCGCGCGCGCGTGGCCGGTGAGGTGGCGCGGGTGCAGCGCGAGAATGGGCTCACGCCCGGGCTTGCGGTGGTATTGGTAGGCAGCGACCCCGCCAGCCAGGTCTATGTCCGCGCCAAGCACAAGCAGACCCAGCAAGCCGGCATGGCGTCATTCGAGCATGTGTTGCCGGCCGACGTGGCGCAAAGCGATTTGCTGGCGCTGATCGCGCGGCTCAACCGCGATCCGCTGGTGCACGGCATTCTGGTGCAACTGCCGCTGCCCAAATCACTCGATACCGAAGCCGTCATCAACGCCATCGATCCCGCCAAGGACGTCGACGGGCTACATCCGACCAATGCCGGCAGGCTTGCCGGCGGTTATGCAGCGCTGTCGCCATGTACGCCGCTCGGCTGCATCATCCTGACCAAGAGCGTGCATGCCTCGCTCGAAGGCATGAACGCGATCGTGATCGGCCGCTCCAATCTGGTCGGCCGGCCGCTGCTGCAATTGCTGCTCAACGAAAATGCCACCGTGACGATCGCGCATTCGCGCTCGCGCGACCTCAAGCAATTATCCGCGCGCGCCGATCTGGTTTATGCCGCGGTAGGCCGAGCGGAAATGGTGCGCGGCGACTGGATCAAGCCGGGCTCAACCGTGATCGATGTCGGCATCAACCGGCTGCCTGAGGCCGACGGCAAGACCCGCCTGGTCGGCGATGTCGCGTTCGCCGAAGTATCGCAAGTAGCGGGCGCCATCACGCCGGTGCCCGGTGGCGTCGGGCAGATGACGGTGGCATGTCTGCTGGTGAACACGCTGCGGGCGGCGTGTGCGATTCATGGATTGCCCAAGCCGGCGGTGTGAGCGGTAACGTCGATCCCTTTCTTCACCCTCCCCCGCTTGCGGGGGAGGGCAGGGTGGGGGAAGCGGCAAGCGCCGGCGTTCGTGGCTTTCCCCCACCCGGCGCTTCGCGCCACCCTCCCCCGCAAGCGGGAGAGGGGAAAAAAGTGCGTCGTCACTTCCCCTTCGCGCGCGCCATGCCTTCGGCGATCAGTTGGTGGGCGTCTTCGGCGCCGCCCCAGCGCAGCACCTTCACCCATTTTCCGGGTTCGAGATCCTTGTAGTGCTCGAAGAAATGCTGGATCTGCTGCAGCGTGATGTCGGGCAGATCGCTGTAGGTCTTTACCTTGTCGTAGCGCTGGGTCAGCTTCGATGACGGCACCGCGATGATCTTCTCGTCGCCGCCGGCCTCGTCTTCCATCAGGAGCACGCCGACCGGCCGCACGCTCATCACCGCGCCCGGGACGATCGCGCGGGTATTGGCGACCAGCACGTCGCAGGGATCGCCGTCGTTCGAGAGCGTGTGCGGAATGAACCCGTAATTGCCGGGGTAGCGCATGGCGGTATAAAGGAACCGGTCGACGACGAGCGTGCCGGCTTCCTTGTTCAACTCATATTTGATCGGTTCGCCGCCGACCGGCACTTCGATGATGACGTTGACCTCGCGCGGCGGATCGATCCCGATCGAGATGGCATCAACGCGCATGGATGTCTCCGCAAAGGCTTCGGCGTGAAATCCTGGATAGAAGCGCAGCGCGAGCCGGGCGCCCGCTTCGCCCGAACGTGCAGGACAGGATCAGCCGTGTTTCGAATTCAAAAAGCTCAATTGGTCCAGGCGAAGGCGACCTTGTCGAGCGACTTCGGCCCGAATTTCTCCGAAGAGCGCGCCACCATGCGGCCGCCCAGCGCGCGGTAAAACTCCGTCGCGGTATCGTTGTCGGAGAGCGCCCAGATCACCATGCTCTTCAGGCCGCTCTGCAACAGGTCACGGCGGGCCGCGGTGAACAGCCGGCGGCCGAAGCCGAGACCCTGAAATTCCGGCCGCAGGTAAAGCTCGTAGATCTCGCCTTCGAAGTGCAGGCTGCGGGCGCGGTTGCGGCCGTAATTGGCGTAGCCTGCGACCTTGTCGCCGAAAACCAGCACGCTGACGCGGCTGCCCTTGCGGATCGCGCTGTCCCACCATTGCGGGCCGCGGCGGTTGATCAGCTTTTCCAGCTCGGCGCCGGGGATGATGCCCTGATAGGCCGAACGCCAGGCTTCGTCATGGGTGGACGCCACCGCAGCCGCGTCTGCAGCTTTAGCCGGTCGAACCTCTATCAGGGTTGTGCTCATGGGCCCAATCAAAGCAAGTCGGCGCGTCGGCTTCAAGGTCTATCCTTAATTATCAGTTAACCTGTGGATTTTCTGCATCAGTTTTCGCTCCCAGGCTGTACCGAAAGTGGACAGGTAGTGCCCCCAGGCAGCATTTGGCCGGCGGTTTACCGGATTTGGCGGAATGGCCGGGCCGGCAAAGGTTGTCAGCGATATCGTCTTCACCGAAAAATGCTCAGGACGTGATTCGCCGTGGGTACAATGTTCGCCGCTTTCATAATCCCCTCCCATCATCGTACGGGTAACTTCATGCCATCACTGCAGGCGTTTCTCGCTTTGGTCGTGCTGGCTGCGGTCTGGACGCAGAGCGCGGTCGCGCAAGGTCGGTTCGGTCCGCAGGGGCCGGAGGGCGAGCCAAACCGCGAGCAACAATGGCTGGTGCCGTCACCCGATGCGGACACGCCGGCGCACGCGGTATTGTTTCGCCCGCCCGGCGACGGACCGTTCCGCCTGGCGGTGATTGCGCATGCCTCGGTCCAGAACACCCTGCTTCGCGCGCAAATGCCGCAACCCGAATACCGTGCGCTGGCGGCGTGGCTGGTGGCGCGGGGATATGCCGTGCTGGTGCCGGAGCGTCCCGGCCACGGCAAGACGGGCGGAAGATATCTGGAGGACCAGCGAGGGTGCGACGAGGCCGACTATTCCCATGCCGGCCGCGCCACCGCCGAGGAGATATCCGCGGCGCTGGACTATCTGCGCGGACAATCCTTCATCCGGCAGGACGGCGCCGTCATTCTCGGGCACTCGGCCGGGGGTTGGGGGGCACTGGCGCTCGCCGGGGGTGATCCGGCTGTGGTCTCGGCCATCATCGTATTCGCGGCCGGCCGCGGCGGCCATGCCAACGACTTCCCCAATCGGGTCTGCGCGCCGCACACGCTTGTTTCCTCGGCGGCTGAATTCGGCCAAGGCGCGCGCGTGCCGGTGACCTGGCTGGTTGCGGCCAATGACAGTTATTTCTCGCCGGAGCTGTCGGGGAAACTGGCCGGTGCGTTCCGCGGCGCCGGCGGAAAAGTGGACCTTCATGTGCTGGCGTCATCCGGCAGCGAGGGTCATTGGTTTCCGGAGACGGAGTCCGGCGTCAAGATCGCAAGCGCAGAACTGGATCGCGCGCTGAAGCCCCCTCGGCTGGGTGCGGTCAAGAAACCATGACGCTCTATTTTATCGTCAAGTACCTGCACGTCGCCGGCGCGATCGTCATTCTCGGCACCGGTACCGGCATCGCCTTCTTCATGCTGATGGCCCATCGAAGCCGCGATGTGGCGTTCATCGCGCGCACCGCCGCCACGGTCGTGATCGCCGATCTGCTGTTCACCCTGAGCGCGGTGGTTCTGCAACCGCTCAGCGGCGGGCTGTTGATGGCGCTGTCCGCAACCAGCGTGGCCGAACGCTGGCTTGCGAGTTCGCTCGGACTCTATGTGGTCGCCGGCCTGTTCTGGATTCCGGTGGTCTTCATGCAGATGGAAATGCGCGATCTGGCGCGCGCGGCCGCGGCCGCGAGCCAGCCGTTGCCCCAGCGCTATTTCGCGCTGTTTCGCCGCTGGATGATGTTCGGCATTCCCGGTTTCGGTTCGGTCATGATCATCCTCTGGCTGATGATCGCCAAGCCCGAGTTCTAGAATTTAATAGGGGCGGCCGCGGGCATGAGCGAAACCAAAAAAATCCTCGTGCTCGGCGCCTCCGGGCTGATCGGGCGATTTGTCACCGACGATCTGCGTGCGCGCGGCCTTCACGCGGTCGCCGTCGCACGAAAATTCTCATCGTCGCAGAGGACGAGCGACCTCGATCTGGAGCTGCCGCTGCTGTCGATGGATTCGACCGCGCTGGCGCGGCTGATCCGCGGCCACGGCGTTGATGTCGTCGTCAATTGCGTGGGTCTGTTGCAGGACGGCCCCGGCAGCGATGTCGGTGCGGTGCACCGCGATTTTGTCGCGCGTTTGTTGCAGGCGATGAGCGATAGCGGCCGCGCGATCCGGCTCGTGCACATATCGATCCCGGGCGCGGCGGCCGACGACCGCACCGCCTTCAGCGCGACCAAGCGCGAAGCCGAGCGGTTGATCGCCGCATCAGGCCACCGTTACGCGATCCTGCGGCCGGGCTTTGTCATCGCGCCATCGGCCTATGGCGGCAGCGCCATGGTGCGGGCGCTGGCGGCGCTTCCGTTTCAGCTTCCCGCAGCCGAATCCGCAACGCCGTTCCAGCCGGTGATGGTCGAAGATATCTCTGCCACAGTTGCCTGGCTTGCCGCCCGCGATATCGGCGACAACGGCGCGGACGCGGTGATCTGGGATCTGATGCAGGCGCGTCGGGTCACGCTCGGCGGCGTGATCGAACGGTTTCGCCGCTCGTTCGGCACTGCCGAATATCCGCGCATCACCTTACCCGCCCTGATGCTCGATCTCGGCGCGAGACTGGGCGATCTCGTGAGCTGGCTCGGCTGGATGCCGCCCATTCGCAGCACCGCGATCGCCGAATTGCGCAGGGGTGTCGAAGGCGACCCATCGGCATGGATGGCGGCAACCGGCATCGTGCCGGCCGACCCAGACAACGTCGCGGGACCGCGCTCCGCCACCATCCAGGACAAGTGGTTCGCCCGGCTTTATCTGATCAAGGCATTGGTGATCGCGAGCCTTGTGGCGTTCTGGACGCTCTCGGGCTTGATCGCGTTGTTTGTCTCCTACCATGCCGCCGCCGATTTCCTGCGCTCGCACGGGTTTCCGCCGGCGCTGGTCGCGCCGGTAACGGTTCTCACAAGCCTGATGGATATCGCCATCGGCGTCTTGATCGCCTTCCCCCGCACCGCGGCAATCGGTCTGCTCGCGGGCATTGTGGCGTCGTTTGGCTATATGCTGGGAGCGGCGATCCTGACGCCGGATCTGTGGATCGAGCCGCTCGGCGCGCTGGTCAAGACCGGGCCGGCGGTTGTGTTGATGCTGGTCGCGTTTTTGACATTGGACAGCAGGTAGCGTTTTCAGGCCAAGGGAAGCGCGTCAAGAAAGAAACAGCCCGTGACCAACGCATGGCCCGACGATGACGTGATCCTCTACGACGGCGTCTGCGTGTTCTGCTCGCGCTGGATCCGCTTCGTCGCGGCGCGCGACCGAGACAGGCGTTTTCGCTTCACCGCGATCCAGTCCGGCTATGGCACGCGTCTCGCCCAGGCGTTCGGCATCGATCCGCAAGACCCCGACACCAATGCCGTCATCCATGGCGGCGTCGCCTGGTTCAAATCCGACGCCGCGCTGACGGTGCTGAGCCATCTGCCGGGCTGGGGCTGGGTGCGTGCGTTGCGCGCGGTGCCAAGACCGCTCCGTGACGCGCTCTACAATCTCGTCGCGCGGAATCGTTACCGGATATTCGGGAAGTATGAGGAATGTTTTGTGCCGGATGCGGGGTTCAGGGACAGGGTGATGGAGTAGCGGCTAGCTTTGGCTTTTTCGAACAAGTGCAACAAAATCTTTCAACTCCATCAGCTTTCTTCGTTGGGCCGGTTTGAACGTTTCGTGAAGCTTCTTAGGCAGGACGAGTTGAAGCAATTTTGCTTGCATCTCTGACGTCTGGTTTTCGGAAATTCCGGGTTCTAACGTCAATAGATGTTTAGTTTTAATTCGGTTTGCTTCCGATAAGACCTGCCGCCAGCGGTCCTTGCAGGTCGACTTTGCGCCCAGCATGATAAGTCGTTTTCCAGAAAATGCGGGTGAACCATATTCCTTTGCGCCCGGAAACAGAAAGTCTGGCTTGTTGTTGTTTTCGGTTTTAGCCCCTCGTTCAAATTTCAACCTTCTGGAAGTGAAGATGGCCGCCAGATGATGCTCGAGAGCAGACCCCGCTCGTGATTTACGTCGATTTTGCACACTAAGAGAAAATTTGATAAATCCCTCCACGTCTGCGCGTTTAAAGCCCATAAGTCTTGCGCATTCTCGTGGTGTCAGGCGTCTTGGCCGCTTGCGTGTCATAAAGAAATCCGTGTGGTCGTCCCAAGGCATTCTTCTTCGAGACACCTGCTATTGAAAAGGGCTGACAGGGAAAGCCTGCCAGAAGAACGTCATGCGCAGGTATCAACGAGGGGTCTTTGGAATATTCCCTGATGTCTCCGGCGATCGTGTGGTCGTTGCCGAAATTTTCCCGATAGGTGGCTTGGGAATACTTGTCCCACTCGGACGTAAAGACGCACTGGCCTCCGATCGCGTCGAAGCCGATTCTCAACCCGCCAATTCCCGCAAACAAATCGATAAATTTGAAAGCCGCCGGCTTTTTGCGCTTCTCCGGCAGTCTGGCGAGGTGCTCCTGAAGCCATTTGATTGCGATCGGAGAGGGGCGCGACTCGCCGGTCTCATATCGAATGACAGTGCGTTCGGTGACGCCCAGCAAGTCCGCGGTTTCGACCCGAGAAAGCCCCGTCTTGAGCCGAAGGGCTTCGAATTCGACCGAGTGATGGGAGCGGGGCATCCGGGCACTTTCGCTGGGACAATATTTGACAACTTGTCAGCGATTCGTCCCAGCAAGTATACTTTTTCACGGTATGTTCTGTCAAATAA